>Ga0210015_1000084_pt1 | contig 93616 bp, 99 predicted proteins | sample CryGeymeta201522_FD_185471 | JGI IMG/M metagenome (GOLD analysis project Ga0210015, IMG submission 185471) | Groundwater microbial communities from Crystal Geyser aquifers in Utah, USA - Crystal Geyser metaG 2015-22 (SPAdes) (version 2) | ecosystem: Environmental > Aquatic > Deep subsurface >...
ATTAAAATGTTTCCTTTGTTGGTCAAAATTCCTGCCGTAGGCACTGCGTAGCAGCCCACCCGTTAATTTCAGTGGGACTTTTTTGTTGAGAAATTTAACGGGAGTCCTCTTTTGACATTTATGATAGAATATTTGAGAATGAAAATTTATTGATGACGAGATTCTTTAACGCCAATAATATCTAATTGAATAGATTTTTTGTCTAGCCATTCATTTTCTTTTAATTTATAAGCTATATCAACCACAGACGGTAAAGGATAATAAGGATTCCAATGCCAAGCAATGGCTTTTAAGGTGATGCCATTATGTAGTAATTTTAGCTGTAAATGTTCTCCTGTTTTTGTTAATTTTTGCTCAATAATTTCCACATTAGAAGTGGAAAAAGTTGGGGTTTTATTTTCTATTCCCCAAGGATATAAACTATCAATTTCTTGAGATAAATTAAAAGTTATTTCGTTGAAGGTTATTTCTGCATCTATTTTTACTAAAGGTTGCAAATATTCAGGTATTAAACTTTGATGGGCAAAATCTCTTAATCTACTATGAATTAATGGTAAATTTTCACGATTAAAACTAAATCCTCCTGCCGCTTTATGTCCACCATATTTCTCTAATAAATCATCACAATATTGTAAAGCTAAAAATACATTAAATTCTTCAATTCCTCTAGCCGAACCTCTTATTATATTAGGTTTTTCTTCTTCATAAGTACCGATAAAAACAGGAACTCCATATCTTTCTAATAAACGAGATGCAACGATTCCGATTACGCCATGATGCCAATTTTCATGAATAATTAATAATACTCTATCTTCTTGCCAATTTAAAGGAGTTTCTTCAATTATTTTAATAGCTTCTTGTTGAATTTCTTTACATAAATTTTGACGAGTTTCATTAGTTTGCTCACATTCCATTGCCCTTGTCATAGCAATTTCTTCATCTTCTGTGGTGAGTAATTCAATAACAATTTGAGGATTTCCAATTCGCCCAATGGCGTTAATTCTAGGGCCAATTTTAAAGCCTATATCATCTGAATTTAAGAGTTTTTTTTCTCCTCCAATTCCAGCAAATGTGCTTAAGGCTTTAATGCCTAAAATATCAGAATGGGGTAATAATTTTAAACCTCTTTTTAACCAACGGCGGTTAACTCCTGTCAAGGGTGCAAGGTCTGCTATGGTCCCAACGGTATATAATTCTAAAAGAGATTTTGTTAAACCTTGTAATTGGTTTAAATTTTGGGCTAGAGTGACGGCTAAAACGTAAGCAACACCAACTCCTGCTAAACCAGCATAAGGAGAATCTTTTGGTAATAATTTCGGGTTTAAAATAGCATCGGCAGGAGGTAATTGTAGCGGTAAATCGTGATGATCTGTAATAATTACTTGTAAGTTTAACTCTTTAGCCCTTGCGATGGCATCATAAGCAGAAATACCATTATCAACGGTTAAAATCAAGCTAACTCCTTCTAGCTTAAATTCTTCCACGATACGACGATTAATACCATAACCATCAGTCATGCGACTAGGAATAGCATAATCTACCTGAGCGCCTAAATGTCTTAAACCTCTCAATAATAGAGCGGTGCTAGTCATCCCATCAGCGTCATAATCACCACAAATAGCTATTTTTTGATGAGAAGCAATGGCATTTTTCAGGATTTCAATACTTTTAGGTAAATCAGGAAATTCCGTTAAAGGAGAGGGTAAATCGATAATTTCAGGATTAACATAGCCTTGTGCTTCTTCTAAATTAACCATGCCACGATTTAAAATAACTTGAGCCATTATGGGAGATAATCCTAAACGATGCACTAAATCTTTAACTAAAGAAGGATTTTGAGGGTAAAATTTCCAACGTTGACGAGGTAAATTAAATTTTGATTCCATTATATTTTTTTACTAAAATTTTAACCAAGAGAAAATCTCTCCATTAGTTAATTTTAAGGCTTTAACAAAATCAGGTACTGGTAATACATCAGTATCGTCGTCAAAAAACTTTACTTGTTGAGGATAGTAAGCGAAAATAATTTTTTCTTTAGGATCAATTATCCATGCTAACTTACAACCATATTCAAGAGCAAGGACTATTTTTTTTATAATTTTACTCTGACTTTGTTCGGGTGAAAGAATTTCAATCATCCAATCTGGGGCAATAGAAACTACATTAGCAATATCTCCATTATCATCACGAGGAATGCGATCATAAGTTAATACCACTATATCAGGCACAATAGATTTACCGCCGAAAGTACATCTCAATTCAGGAAAAGCTAAACCAATTTTTTCAGGTTTAATAATTGAGTTGATAACAGTGACAAATTCACCTTGAATAAGACTATGTTTTCCTTGAGGCATGGGTTTTTGACTAATTTGATTATCAATATATTCTTGTGCGGGTTTAGTTTCAGGCAGTTGTAAAAAATCCTCTAAAGTTATCTGTTTTTGAGAGATTAACGTCACCATAGTGTTTTTTTCTTATTTGGAGGAACATTCTTTAATTTTATCAATATATAATGAAAAGAAATTTGGTAAAAAAAATGAGTAAACAAATTGAAGCCGAGAAAATTATTAGATCTCATGTACTTTGGGCTGTTGGTGGAGGATTGATACCAATACCATTAGTTGATTTTGCCGCCGTTACCGCTATTCAACTAGAAATGTTGCAACAATTAGCTAACCTTTATGAAGTTGATTACTCTCAAAATGTTGGTAAAAGTTTTGTATCAGCACTTACAGGCACAACTATTGCTAGTATTGGGGCAAGTATGCTTAAAGCTATTCCGGGTATAGGCAGTATTGTCGGAGGAGTTTCGATGTCTGCCATGTCTGGAGCATCAACATACGCCGTAGGACAAGTTGCAGTTAATATCTTTTCTGATTCGGGCTCATTAATCGATTTTAATATAGAAAGTGCAAAACAAGCCTATGAGTCTGCCTATGAAAAAGGAAAATCTTATGTGTCTGACTTAGAAGACAATAAAGCCAAAGCCGCTAATATTTATGAATCTTTGGAAAAATTAGGCAAATTGAAACAACAAGGAATTTTATCCCAAGAGGAATTTGAAGCTAAGAAAAAAGAATTATTAGCTCGAATATAATAGGAGTTAGGAATAGTAAAATAAAAACTTGAGAGTTGTCTCTTCATTGATAAACAAGAAGTTTAAACAGGTTTTTACTTACTAATTCCTCATTACTTGGGTGAATGCCATTCACCCCTACTTCCTCATTAACCTATCCATTCGGTGTGGAAAAATTCACCTCGTGGTTTATCTGTACGCTCATAAGTGTGGGCACCAAAATAATCTCTTTGCGCTTGGGTGAGATTCTGAGGCAAACGTTCTTGTCTATAACTATCAAAGTAATTAAGAGAAGCACTAAAAGCAGGAACTGGAATCCCCATTTTATTGGCTAAAACTAAGACATCTCGCCACGCTTGTTGACGATCAAGAATACTTTGTTTAAACTCAGAAGCTAGAAGTAAATTGGGCAAGTTAGGATTATCAGTAAAAGCTGTTTGAATTTTACCTAGAAAAGCCGCTTTGATGATACAACCACCTTTCCAAATTCGGGCAATTTCAGGTAAATTAACGTTATAGTTATACTCCGATGAAGCCTTAGCAATTAAAGCCATACCTTGAGCATAAGAACACATTTTTGAGCAATATAAAGCATCCCTAATTTTAGAAATATAGGTATCAACATCGCCATCAAATTTTGAGGTGATTCCTGTTAACTCCTTCGCTGCTAAAACTCGTTCTTCTTTGTAACTAGAAATAACTCTTGCATATACTGCCGCATAAATAGTAGGAATTGGCACTCCTAGTTGTAAAGAACTTACTACAGTCCAGCTTCCCGTACCTTTTTGCCCAGCAGCATCTACAATTAAATCAATTAAGTGTTTACCTGTTTCAGGATCTTTTTTCGGGAAAATATTGGCAGTAATATCGATTAAGAAAGAATTTAACTCATCGGTAGTATTCCAATCCGTAAATACTTCTCCTAGCTTTTCATTACTCAATCCTAAGCCATTTTTCAATAAATCATAAGCCTCTGCAATTAACTGCATATCGCCGTATTCAATGCCATTATGCACCATTTTGACGTAGTGACCTGCACCACGAGGACCAATATAAGTAACACAAGCACCATCATCTACTTGAGCGGCAATTTTGGTTAAAATCGGCTCTAATTCATGATAAGCGGCTTGAGTACCTCCGGGCATTAATGAAGGGCCATTTAAAGCACCTTCTTCGCCACCACTTACTCCCATACCCATAAACCCTAAACCAGTGGCTTCAAGCTCATTAGTACGTCTTTCTGTGTCTTCATAGAGGGAGTTACCACCATCGATAATCATATCTCCTTCATCAAGTAACGGTTTAAGTTGTTGAATCACTGCATCTACGGGCGCACCAGCTTTTACCATTACTAATATTTTACGAGGGCGTTCGAGAGTTTGCACAAATTCTTCTAAAGAGTAAGCAGCTTTTACATCTTTACCTTGCGCTCGTGTTGCCATAAACTCTTCTGTTTTATTTGGGCTACGGTTATATACGGCGATGGGAAATCCTCTACTTTCGACGTTGAGGGCGAGATTTTCACCCATAACTGCTAATCCGATTACTCCAAAGGTTCTTTTTGTCATAAATAATTCCGATCAAAATTGATTTATCTTTAGGTTAACTCGATCTTCTAATAATGGTTCACTAAAAAATTCTTAAGATTTATAAAATCAATACTTATTAATCAAGCAAGTTGCAAGTTTCTTTCTATGATGAACTTTCGTGAACTATAAAAAACCTCAACAAATAAGGCTTTAAAAATAGTTACCTTCCAAATCTATCTCCCCCTTTCCTTTCTAATTTCTAATTCCTAATTCCCCCTTTCCTTTCTAATTCCTAATTTCTAATTCCCCCTTTCCTTTCTAATTTCCTCAGGGAAAATTTTATAGTTTACTGGGCTGATAACAGTATAATCAAAGGTTGTGCTTTTATCTAAAATTTATATTATGCGTTTATCTCAAATGTTATTGGTAACTTTGCGTGATGATCCTGCTGAGGCGGAAATTAAAAGTCATAAATTATTATTACGAGCAGGTTATATTCGTCGTATTGGTAGCGGTGTTTATGCTTATCTTCCTTTGATGTGGCGTGTTTTGCAAAAAATATCCCAAATTGTTCGAGAAGAAATGAATGCAACGGGAGCTCAAGAATGTTTATTACCTCAAATTCAACCAGCCGAATTATGGCAAGAATCAGGGCGATGGGAGACTTATACTAAAGCTGAAGGTATTATGTTTTCTTTGGTAGATAGGCAACAACGAGAATTAGGTTTAGGTCCTACCCATGAAGAAGTTATCACGGCGATCGCCAAAGATATGGTAAAATCTTATCGTCAGTTACCGACACATTTATATCAAATTCAAACTAAATTCAGAGATGAAATTCGCCCTCGTTTCGGGTTGATGCGCGGTAGAGAATTTATCATGAAAGATGGTTATTCTTTCCATAGTAGCGTGGAGAGTTTAAAAGAAACTTATCAAGATATGGATAAAGCCTATCGTAATATTTTTAGTCGTTGTGGTTTAAGTTTTCGGGCAGTGGAAGCAGACTCTGGAGCGATTGGTGGCTCTGGATCTCAGGAGTTTATGGTGTTAGCGGAAGCAGGAGAAGATGATATTGTTTATACTGCTGATGGTAAATATGCAGCCAACGTTGAAAAAGCCGTTTCTTTACCTGCAGAGGTGGTTAAATCTCCTTTTAATAGTTACGAAAAAAAAGCAACTCCGAATAGTGAAACTATTATTAAGGTAACAGAATTTTTAGGATGTTCAGCCACTAATATTGTTAAAAATGTTTTATATCAAGCCGTCTATGATTCAGGAAAAACAGTCTTAATTTTAGTAAATATTAGAGGAGATCAAGATGTCAATGAAGTTAAATTAAATAATGAATTAGTCAAATTAGCTCCTAATTATCAAGCCAAAACTATCCTTAGTTTAACAGTTCCAGATCAAAATGCACAACAAAAATGGGCAACAAATCCTTTACCTTTAGGTTATATTTCTCCTAATTTAAGTGATGATTATATTGCGAAATCTGACCAAATAGAAAGTACTTTTTTAAGAATGGCGGATAAAACCGTTGTAGATTTAGAAAATTTTGTCACGGGTGCTGATGAATCTGGTTATCATGTTATGGGTGCAAATTGGGGTAAAGAGTTTACCTTACCTTCTTTAATTGTTGATATTCGTAAAGCTAAAGTTGGCGATCGCGGGGTTCATGATTCTAGTCAAAGATTAGAAACCGCCAGAGGCATAGAAGTGGGGCATATTTTCCAATTAGGTACAAAATACTCTGAAGCCATGAATGCAACTTATACCGACGAAGATGGTACAGAGAAGCCTTTTGTCATGGGTTGTTATGGTATTGGAGTTTCTCGTTTAGCACAATCAGCCGTAGAACAATGTCATGATCAAGATGGTATAATCTGGCCTATTGCCATCGCACCTTACCATGTTACAATCGTTGTGCCAAATATTACCGATGAAGGACAGATGAAAGTCGCTGAAAAACTATATCAAGAATTGAATCAAGCAGGAATTGAAGCCTTATTCGATGACAGAGACGAACGTGCTGGAGTAAAATTTAAAGACGCAGATTTAATTGGTATTCCTTATCGTATCGTGACAGGAAGATCTTTAAAAGAAGGAAAAGTAGAATTAGTAACAAGAAAGACAAAAGAATCTCAAAATATAGCTATCGAAGAAGTAGTGAAAATTTTGTTAGATAAACTCAAAAATAACTCATAATTAAAAATAAATAAACTATAGATAATGAACAGTTACTTATAATAGCTCATAGTTCATTATTTCATTATTTGTTGTCAAGATAAAAATATGACATTAGAAAAAAAACCTTATAGAAATGTAATGGAAATTTTCGTAGATGAAGAAATCCAATATCAATTAGCCAATAATAAAACTTTAACTCAGTCTGGAATGACTTTAAATTTAGTGGAAGTGGCAACTTTTGCGCTTAATCGTCTCCCTAGTTTATATGCTTCCTCAAAAGAAGGAATTGAAAAACAAAAAGCGAAAGGAATAGTTCAATTAAAACCAAAAATAAGACAAGCTGTAGCTCAAGGATTTGCAGCAGTAGTAAGAGATCCTTTAAGAAGATCAACTCCCCTCCCAAAAGAAAAAGGTGATACAATTCTTGATGCTAAAAAAACTCTATCTAATTTGAATGATTCTTTTCCGAAAGAAGAGTTAGCCGCTATCGTCAATTTTATGGAGTCATTTTTGAAAAAAGTTAAAAATGAACAAATGACCGAACAAGAAGCAATAAAATTATACTACTTGCTAGATTTTTACTGGGAAGAAGACGGGGAAGGCTTACTCTCAGCAAATAATAATGTTGTTTGGGTTGATTAAGAATCATAATTTTTCTGTATGGTTAAAATTAAAATATTTTGTGTCATGATTGATAATCGATCAGTGATCAATGATAATTGGTTAATGAAAACTAACTATTGAGACAGGGGAATTAAAATCAGTGACTTTAGCAGAATTAATTGAGAAAGGTGGTGTGTCAATCTGGCCTCTTTTATTCTTATCAATCCTAGCTTTGGGTACTATTATTGAACGTATTTTCTTTTGGTCAAAAGTACTAATAAAAGAAGATCAAATCTTGAATAATATTCTCGATGCGGCTAGTACAAACTGGGAAAAAGCAGGGGAAATTTCTTCTCGATACCGTAATCATCCTTTAGGTAAATTTCTTAATACTCCCTTACAATTAGAAAATGCAGATCCTGAAATCTTCCATTTAGCTTTAGAAACCAGTGCTGATGATGAATTAATTTTAATGCGAAAAGGTGACAAAATTTTAGAAGGTGTTATTGCACTATCTCCATTATTAGGTTTATTGGGTACTGTTTTAGGGCTAATTCGTTCTTTAGGTTCAATTTCTTTGAGTGATTTAGGTACAGGAGCGACTTCAGGGGTAACTCAAGGTATTGGTGAATCTCTAATTTCTACCGCAGCAGGGTTGATTGTAGCGATTATTAGTGTGGTTTTTTATCGCTTATTTCAGGCTTTTTGGTTTAATCAAGTGCGGGTTTTTCGTAAAGCTGGAAGTGATTTAGAAGTAATTTATCGTCAAAAATGGAATCAAGAACAAAATTTGACGGTATAAGTTAACCTAGAAATCAATCATTATCTTTTACTGTGGATTGAAAAAAAGTGCTGATGATTATTTAATTTTTTCACTGTTTTAAACATATATCTGTATTATCTCCTTTAATATCTTATGACTCAATTATCTGCAAAAACGAAGGTATCAGAAAAAGAAGTTAAAACTCCTTCCCATCATAAATATAGTGCTAAACCCTTTAAGCTATGGCAAGATATGAATGAACAGGAAGTCAGAATCGAAATTGTACCCATGATTGACGTTATTTTTTGTATTTTGACGTTTTTCATTTTGGCGGCTGTAGGTTTTTCTCGACAACAAGCTATGACTCTGAATCTACCTAAAGCTAGTACTGGGGAAGCACAAATGCGAGAAATGTTAGTGGTTAGCCTCGATAATAGGGGTCAATTATATCTTGAAAAACAACCCATTACTCAAGTACAACTTTATAGTGCTATCAAAAATTATCATAGTCTTAACCCCAGTGGGTTAATGGTACTTCACGCTTCCCAAGAAGTTCGTTACAGTCAGGTAATTGAAGTATTAGATATGCTTAAAGAAGTGGGCGGAGAAAGGGTAGCTTTAGCGACTTTACCGGGTAAATCTCAAGCACCTTCTCAGACTACAAGTCCTTATCCTGGGTTTAATCCTTATTATCCAAGTTATCCTGATTCTTCGGTGAATCAATCTCCGTCTCCTATTCCCACTCAACCTCCTAGCCCATCATTAACACCTCCTGCACCTCCTGCACTTCCTCCTTCTCCTTAAATAGAGGTTGTCTCATAGTTTTTTTAGAAAATAAAATCAAAAAAAGTAGCTCTAATTATCAAAAAAAATCCCTGAATCACTTACTATAAAAGAAAAGAATAAATATTTATTACTAAAATTTAATTGTTAAGATTCTGTTATAATTTTGCATAAATCAACATTTTTTTCCAATAAACAACAATGACCACTATGAGTAAGAATACTTATTTTTGCCTGAGAAAAAATACTTTTTAATCTTGTTGCTTCTTCTACCGAAGGTAATAATTTATCTTCTCCTCCTGCAATAATTAGGACTTCTTTTTCATATTGTTTTAATTTGTGTTGATTTATAGCAAATTTTTCTAACAAATTTATACGCCATGATACAATATTTGGAGGTAATAAAGTCATTACATTAAGTAATCGTTGACGTTCTTTCATCGTTAAGGCTTCTATTTTTGCTAAAAAAGGTAATAATAATAAGGTTGAATTTCGATAGATAAAATCTGGCATGATTTGTGTAATATAAGTACCAAAATTTAACCAAGGGCGTTGATGGAATGCCGAAGCTGAGTTAACTAAAATTACTTTTGTGAAGAAATTAGGCATTTTTTCCATTAATTTTAGTGCTAAACAACCGCCAAAAGATTCACCACATAGATAAATTTCTCTGTTATTATTAAGTTTTAATTGTTGTTGAATTAAAGTAATTAATTGTTGGGTTAATTCTTGCCATTCGATACCATAATGAGGGGGAATTGCTAAACAACGGACATCAAAATTTTGCCAAATTTGAGTTTGACTTTTAAGAAGTTTACCACTGCCATCCATGCCGGGTAAATAGATAAAAAGCGGATTAGTGGTATTTATGGTTTTAGTAGGTAAAAATATCAAGAGATTAATCAATGTCAAATAAGTTTGTTATCTTTCTATTTTATCGAGTATAGTTACTCTTGGATAAATAACATTAGTGAAATTTGGAGTTTTTTTTTCTTTTAATAGTAGAATATAATAGTAAAAAATATTATTGTAATTATGTTTTCTGGGTTTTATTTATTTTATCGCCGTCAATTTTTTGTTAAGTCTATTAGTTTTATTTGTATTGTTAGTTTGCTATTTATTAGTGGTTGTCAAAATAGTGGTTTAAATTCTGACTCTTCAACTAATAATGAGGCGACTAAAATTACTTTTTGGCATGGTATTAATCCTCCTGAAAATAGAGAAATTTTTAACGAATTATTAACTCAATTTAATGCAGAAAATCCGAAGATAAAAGTTGAGGCTTTATATGTCGGGCAACCCGATGAACAATTACCGAAAATTATCGCTGCAGTAGCTGGGAATCAACCTCCTGATGTGCTTTGGTATGTACCGCAATTAACAGGTAAATTAGTGGAATTACAAGCCTTAAAACCTTTACAAGAATGGTGGAATAATTCAGAAATAAAAGCAGAAATTGATCCTGCTATGTTGCCCACAATGGAGTTAGATAATAATATTTATTCTGTGCCTTTTGCCACTAATAATGCCGCTATGTTTTATCGTCCAAGTTTATTTGAAAAAGTGGGAATAAAAGATACTCCAAAAACTTGGGATGAGTTTAGAGAAGTTGCTAAAAAATTGACTATTGATACTAATAATGATGGTAAAATTGATCAAAATGGTGCTTTATTATCATCAGGAAAAGGTGAATTTACTGTATTTGTATGGTTGCCTTTTATTTTCAGTGCTAATGGTGAAATAATCCAAAATAATCAAGTTAATTTAGTTAGTGAAGGAACAGAAAAAGCCTTACAATTAGGAGTAGATTTAGTTAAAGAAAAAAGTGCTATTTTATCCGCACCAGATCGAGGTTATGAGTTAGATAATTTTATTAATGGTAAAGTCGCAATGCAAGTTACTGGTCCTTGGACTTTAGCACAATTAAAACAATCTGGCATTGATTATAATGTTTTTCCTATACCTAAAATTAATGAAAGTGCGGCAGTTTTAGGGGGAGAAAATCTATTTGTTTTTAAAACTAATTCTCAACGAGAAGAAGCTACTTTAAAATTTTTAGAGTTTATTTTAAGTAAAGAATTTCAAACTCAATGGGCATTAAAAACTGGTTATTTACCTATTAATATTGAAGCTCAACAAAGTTCTGAATATCAACAATTTATTAAAGAAAATCCTGTTATTAAAGTATTTTTAGATCAAATGAAAGTAGCTAAATCTCGCCCTATTATCGCTGATTATCCTGCCATTTCTGAAAATTTGGGAAGAGCAATAGAATCGTCTTTATTAGGGGCAAAAACACCTAAACAGGCCTTAGAAGAATCTCAAAAAAGATTAAATTTAACAACCATAAAATAAAAGAATATTTTAACTAAAATTAGCTTTAAGTATCATTATCTCTAAAGTAGTTATTATTTTATAAAAATACTACATACTTCTTAGCAAAATAATCATTATAAATCTATAAGTAAGGAGCTTAAGTCTCTTGTTAAATAAGAGGTTAAAATATATTTAATTAACTCAGCCGTAACAATGATGGTGTTTTACGATAAGATAATTAAGACAACTTCTAAACAGATTGAGATGTATTTATGTAGGGTAAACTTAAGTTATTTTCTAGCTGATTATTAATTAATTGTTGATAAAATTCTGTCACTAATTCAGGATTAATTTGTTGTAAAGAAGTTAATAAATTATAGCTATTTTCTAATAATTTACTTACATCAATATCAAAATAATCAGGCTCATATTCTCGCAATTTTTTACTCCCTTCTCCTAACAAAATAACAGCCCCTCGCCAATTACTATTACTAAGATGGTAACAACCTACTGCTATTTGTAAAATTCCTTGATAAAATGTCTTATCAGGTTCAACAGAATCTAGCCAAATTTCTTCTAAAGTATCATGACAAGCATAAAATTTTTGTTGGTTAAATTCTTCTATACCTCGCATCAAAAGTTCATTCATAGTAATAGTTAATAATTAATTATATTTTGTCTTAAAATGATTAATAAATGGCGAAATTGGTTAAAATCTCAACATTTTGGAAAACGAGCTATTTCTACTCGTTATGCTTTAATAGAAGCCTGTTTAATTGGGATTTTTTCCGCCTTAGCGGCACTTTTATTAAAACAAGGTATTAATTTATTAGGTAGTTATCGCTTACAATTAGTTGATCGTTGGAGTGCGATCGCCATCTTACCATTATTTGGCTTAATTTTTGGTGGATTAGCAGGGTTGTTAGTAGAAAATGTATCTCCAACGGCAGCAGGAGGAGGTATCCCCCAAGTAAAAGCAGCCTTAGCTAGATACAAAATACCCCTATCTTTACGAGTAGCGGTAGTTAAGATTATAGGCACAATTCTGGTTTTAGGCTCTGGTTTAACTTTAGGGCGTCGTGCGCCAACTGTCCATATAGGAGCGGCTTTAGCAGGAGAATTAACCCGTTTTGTACCGACTTCTCCCGAACATAGAAGACAAATGATAGCAGCGGGGGCGGCTGCAGGATTAGCAGCAGGGTTTAATACCCCCATCGCTGGGGTGATGTTTGTGGTAGAAGAGTTGATGAGAGATATTTCTAACTTAACCCTTGAAACAGCTATTGTCGCCTCATTTACTGGGGCGGTGGTGTCATTAATTTTACAGTCTCCTAACTTAAACTTACCTGAAAGTATTATATCCATTGAGAATCTTACTTTTTCTCCCTCTGATATTCCTTTTTATCTGCTGTTAGGTATTCTCGCAGGAATTTTAGGAGCAGTTTTTAACCGTAGTGTCTTATTCAGTGTTAAATGGAATGATAAACTAAAAATACCCTTATCTGTGCGTATTGGGGTAGCTGGGTTAATTTCTGGCCTAATTATCGCCTTTTTACCGCCTTTTTTTCGGGATAACGCCGGATTAAAAGATTTTGTGATTCGTGGAGAATTAAGTTGGCAACAAACCGCTTTAGCATTTTTAGCCCATTATATCTTAACCATTCTAGCGGCAGGATCTGGTGCACCCGGGGGATTATTTGCACCAGCATTGATTATGGGCTCAGCTTTAGGTTATTTAGTGGGAGATTTTGAAGGCTATATTTCAGGGGGTGAAAGGATTTCAACTTTTGCCTTAGTGGGTATGGGGGCATTATTTACAGGAGTTGTCAGAGTTCCCATTACTGCCATTATGATTGTATTCGAGTTGAATGCTAATTTTAATTTAGTATTACCTTTGATGATTACTTGTGCAGTGGCTTATATTAGTGCCGAAACCTTTGAAAATGGCTCAGTATATCAACATTTATTGCGTAGTATGGGCATTGAATTAGAAAAAGAAGATAACAATACTCAAAACAATTTTTTAACTCATTTAACTGCCGCCGATGTGATGGAATCTCAGGTAGAAACCGTTACCGCAAATCTATCCATATCGGAATTATTAGAATTGATGACGACATCCCATCATCGAGGTTTTCCCGTGGTCGAAAATGGTGACATCGTAGGTATTGTTACTCAATCAGATTTAGTCAAAGCAGAGACTTTTAATCCAGAGATTACCATTGATGAGATTATGACAAGAAATCCTATCACCGTCAAAAAAAATGTTCCTCTCAGTGATGTGTTATATCTTCTTAATCGTTATCAATTATCCCGTTTACCCGTTTTACACGATAATCGTCTAGTGGGAATTATCACTCGTACTGATATTATTCGAGTAGAGGTAAATGAGTTAAAAGCTGATGTCTTGACGAAATCTCAACCTGCTTATACTATTTATAAAACCCGTTCACCAGCCACAGGTAAAGGGCGTATATTAGTGCCAATAGAAGAAGATGACGATTTTAAAGCCTTATCAAAAATAGCTCTATCCATTGCTCGTTATTATCAATATGAGATAGAATTTGTACAGGTGATAAAAGTAGCGAAACATCAAAATCCCAGTACCGTTAAAGTTGATAAAAAAAATGCTCGTCATCTCATGCAAAATTTAGAGACCATGGGCAGGAAAGCGAAAATATCTGTACATACAAGCATAGTAGTAGGACATTATCGCAGTCAAATAATTTTAGACATCCTCCAACAACGACACATTAACTTATTAGTGATGGGATGGAAACAAAATTTTTATGGACAAGAATTCGTTTTTTCCCAATTAATTGACAGTTTAATTAATCAGGCAACTTGTGAATTAATTTTAATTAGACTAGGCAAAAATAAGCAGTTTTATCCTTATAATATAAATTCTATTGGTAGTTGTTTAATACCTACTGCTGGAGGTCCAAATGCAGAAGAAGGTTTAAAATTATTACCTGCTTTTTTAGATATTTATAAAGAAGGAAAATTACCTCCAGTTTGGCTAACAAAAGTCTATTCACCAGAAGCAAAAAACTTTGATAGTAATCAACTATTTACTACTACGAAAAAATTGCAAAATTTACTCAAAACTGAAGTAAAATCTTTAACCGTTTGTTCAAATTCTGTGGTGTCAGCTATTATTCAATTAGCGGAAATACAAAAATCTGAGTTAGTCATTTTAGGAGCATCTCGTGATAGTTTATTAAAACAAGCGTGGTATGGCAATATACCTGAATCTATTACATCTAAACTAGATACAACGGTAATCATTATTCGTCTTCCCTCTTGACAAAATGCAAGTTAAACGGGTATGGTCGCTCGTAGCACTTTTCCTAATTTTAGGCTAACATTAAATGCTAATTTAGTATAGTATAATAAACTATTGGTTTAGAGATTTAATGTATTCTTTATGTTTGTCATAGTTTACAATCTTCAATAAAATTTGATTTTCTTGATCTAGAATAATAGCGATCGCTTTTTTCAAGGGAGTTTGCAGTGCGTGCAGCGTACCCATTGCTTTTTAATATTGTAAAGTATATATAATAATAGTATAGTGATCGTTTTTAGGATTAACCAATTATTAACAAGTAAAAGTCAGACTATGTTAAAAACTTTTAACGCTATTTTGAAAAACAATTCTATTCAATGACTTGATGAAACTCCCAAAATAGAAGCAAATACGTCTGTAAAGGTCTATGTTACTTTATTGGAAGAAATGACAATAAATCAAACTAAATCTAATGGTCAAAAAATGGCAGAAGCCTTAAGTAAAATCTCTAAAAATAATATTTTTGCTAATATTAACCCCGAAAAATGGCAACAAGAAACACGTCAAGATCGTCTCCTTCCTAATCGTGATTAAAATATGTTACTTGATAGCAATATTATCATTTATGCTGCACAGCAAGAAAATGAATTTTTAAGGGAATTCATTACTAATAATTCTCCTTATATATCTGCTCTTTCTTATCTGGAAGTATTAGGTTATCATCAATTAACTGATGAAGATAAAACCTATTTTGAGGAATTTTTTAATGCTTCTCAAATTTTACCAATTTCTCAAGCTGTAATTGATCAAGCAGTGAGACTAAAACAAATTAGAAGAATGTGTTTAGGAGACGCTATTATTGCAGGTACAGCGAAGATTTATGATTTAACTGGTAATAAACTTAGACCCGCTTTAGTTATTGCTATCCATCGAGAAGAAACCATTATTGTAGGAATATTCTCAAAAATACCTAATGAAAATTTACGAGAAACTTGGGTTCTGGTTTCTGATCAAGATGCTAAGTTTAAAGAAACTGGACTTAAGAAAAGTTCATTAATCAGAGCGGATAAAATAGCAACAGTTAATGAAGTTGTTTTTCAAAGAAAATTAGGGGTTTTATCATTAGAATTAATTGAAAAGGTAAATTTTATATTAGTGATGATGACTATTTAAAATCCCTCTCAGGAATGGTTGAAAGCATCAAAGAAGCTAGAAAAGAACCAATTGAAAATAGTGTTACCTTAGATGAATTAGATTGGTAATGTATAAGATAATTTTTATGACACAAGCACAGAAAGATGCGAAAAATTTATCTTCTAGTGGATTGAAACAAAAAACATTGAAATTAATTGAAATTATAAGCAACATCGGTTAGTTTATGAAGTCATTGAAAAAGAAAAATTGATTAAAATATATCGGATGTGGAGTCACTACGAGTAGTGTAGTGAATTTTAGAAAGGCGATCGATCTTTTGGAGAGTTTTGAGGTACGATCATTGATAATAAGTTTATTATTATTTGCCTTTATGTATGAAATTTGAATGGGATCAACAAAAAGCAAAATTAAATTTATCAAAACATGGTATTTCATTTGAAGAAGCTCAAACTGTTTTTGATGATCCACTATATGTTGATTTTTATGATCCAGATCACTCAAAAAATGAAGATCGTTATATTATTTTAGGAGAATCATCAAACAGTCGTGTTTTGTTAGTCTCTTATACTGAAAGAGGCGATAAAATTAGACTTATTAGTGCTAGACAAGTTACCAAACAAGAATTAATTGCTTATCAAGAGAGATAAAATAATGGAAGATCAACTTAGAGAGGAATATGATTTAAAAACTTTAAAAGTTAGAAAAATAGGAGCTAAACGCCAAAAATTTGGTGATAATATTATTAAATTAGATTCAGATGTTGCCGAAGTTTTTTCCAATGCGGAATCTGTTAATGAAGCACTAAGATTTTTAATTAGAATTACCAAAGAAAATAAAGATCAAGTTATATTTTGAGTACCATCGATAAATCAGAACAAATTGCTCAAAATATTATATCATCGCTTTTCTTTACAGATGTAATAGAAACTTAGCAAATTAACTCAATCGGTAAATTATCAGTATCGGCAATAAAAGCCACTTCATAAACTTTATTACCAATCATTTGTTGTTGGGGTGGTAATAAGATTTTCAGAGGAGAAATTAAAGCAGGATTTTGATAATTACCTTCTTCAAATTTAGATTTTAATTGTTGTAACCATTGAGGTAAACTCATTTCACCATCTCCCACATCAAGACAAAAGTGATAATAACCAACATAATGTTCATCATAAAAGGCATCAGGAGAAGGTTTTGGTTCGGGTATTTGCATTAATTCGAGTCGGTTGCCTAATCCTTCTAACCAACAAGCTAAAGTATAACCAGTGGTGAATCTTTCCTTAACACTAAACCCTAATAATTCATAAAATGCGATCGCTTTCATTATATCGGCTGTACGAATAGAAATATGGTGTATCATAAACTTCATCAATTTATTCAAATAAACGAAAATAAGGATAACGAGAAGGTGTACCTTTTTCCTTTTCTAAGATAAAATTAACAATTTCCCAACAAGGATCATCATTAGATTTACCACTAAATTCTACAGGTAAGCCATATAATTTATATACCTTATATTCTTGATCTCCAGTCCAACTATTACCTTTTTCTAAATAAGAACTAATTAAACCAGAATAACGTTCAGCTATAATGACTTTTGTGGCGCGATAGCCTTCGGTATAAAGCCTGTCTAAAGCCTCGTGAATTTCAAATCGAATGCCATCGGGATGACTATGCTGTCGATACCATTTTTCTTCCCATAATCGCCAATGCCTACCTGATTGTAAATGTACTAAAATCTTTGTATTTGGATCAGCTTCAAAAACACCATGACGAGGACATAAATAAGAGTCGGTAAGGGTTAATGCTTCTATTATTTGACGACAATGAGGACATTTAATTTCTGGGCCAAAAATAGGATACTGTAAATTAAGATCAGTCATAATGAATTATTTAAGGTAAAGTCAATGATTACCTAAGTTTACTTTTATTATAGTTTTATCTTTTGAAAAGTAAACATGACGAGAATTAATCTTCTTTTTTTATTGTATTGGTTTTGATCCAAATTTTGTGTAAACGCTATTTAGCATAAATTCTTTGAAGGAAAGACATATCTAAACTGCCAAAATTAACACTAAAAGCCACATTAACTTTTTCTAAACTTCTGACTAACCATGCAGCGCCATCTCTAGTAAAAGATTCATAGTGATTGAAAAGAATGGAAAATCTTTTTTCTAAATAAGGTTTAACTTTACTACAAACTAAGACCAATTTTAGTAATAAACCAATGGTTTTAGTTGTACCCATATTACTAATCATATCCATAAAAACTAAATGACTAGGATTATTCGGACTTTCCACAATTAAATAATTAAATAATTGGCTATAAGTACGCATTTTCAAAAATTCATCAGGTTGATGGTAATTATATTTAGGATACATTTGCTGTAATTTATCGTATAAACGTTTATTAAAGCTATGTTTTCCATATTTTCCTTCAATGGATTGAGTTACATATTCATATAAATCATCTTTAAATAATTGATAATTGCGTACATCGCTAGTATGAGTTAAAAAACTGCGAGATAAATCTTTATAGGAGTGACCATTTTCCACTGTACCGATATAATGTTTTAAACTTTTACCTAAATCTCGGTCACTTAACAAAGTAGGATTATTAGCAGGTTTAATAATACGATCTGCATTCAATTCCGCCATTTTTTGTCTTCCTGCTTGTGCTACTCTTATTTGATAAGTAACATATTTAGACAGTTTCGACTCAAATTGTTTTTCTAATTGATTTTTAACTTTATAAACGGTTTCTTGTTGTTCTTTACTACTGTCAACACTTAAAAGACAATGATCATAAAGGTAAGGATATCTAGTAATTAAATTCCCCACTACTTCTTGTTTTTTACCTGGATTAGTTTTACCTTCAAGATTTTGACTAGCAATAGTTGCTAAACGTTTTAATTGTTTAAAATAATCAGTATCTAAAAACTCTCTTACTAATTGAACCATACGGTTAGAATAAGATCTAGCCTGACTTTTACCGACTCCGCAAGGAAGTAACTCAAATAAATCTAATAATTCTACCACATAACCTTGAGTGCTTGGTTGTAACTGCCAACGGTTAATTAAAATATGACAACAGCGATTTAAAATGAAGGGGAAGTTTTCTGAAGCCTTTTTATTGGCTATAATTTGTGCTAGTATTTCTAATACTTTTTGATTATCATAGTTTTTAGCGATAATAAATAAATATCTAAATCTATCTAGCACTTGCTCTGGTGACTGAGTTTTCACACATTCGAGCAAATGATCATAAACATACTGTTCGTTGCCAGTAAGATGTTGATTATGACGTTCTGATAGAGATGAGATATTCACGGCAGTTCATGGTATTGTATATTTTTGATTAAAATTATTCTTATCTACTATTTTAAAGCAATTGTAAAGTATTGCTATCAGTTTATTTACTTAAATCTTAATCTATTTTGTCAATTTTACTATCAGCTAAATTACTGAATTTTTTGATTATTTTCTATGAATTTTTTTACTAATCTCGAATCTATCCGTAAAATTACTGACTCTATTGAAATTAATTTTTCTGAGGATGTTTTAAAGAAAGAATGTAGTGGAATTAATACGGATACTCGAACTCTTAAATCAGGGGAAATTTTTTTAGCTTTAGAGGGTGAAAACTTTAATGGTCATAACTTCATTTCTCAAGCAATTGAAAAGGGAGCGATAGCTTTAATAACTCAACAAAATTATAGTATCTCAGAAGAGGTAAAAATACCAGTTTTGAAGGTAAAAAATACTCTTGAAGCCTATCAAAATATTGCTCATTACTGGAGAGAAAGTCTTAATATACCTATTATTGGGGTGACGGGTTCGGTAGGAAAAACTACCACAAAAGAATTAATTACGGCAGTATTAAGTACTCAGGGAAAAGTATTAAAAACTGAAGCTAATTATAATAATGAAATCGGTGTACCAAAGACTCTTTTACAAATAGATAAAAGTCATCAATATGCTGTGATTGAAATGGCTATGCGGGGGAAAGGAGAAATCGCTTTATTAACAGAAATTGTTAACCCAAATATTGGACTAATTACGAATGTTGGTACTGCACATATTGGCAGATTAGGCTCACGAGAAGCCATCGCTAAGGCTAAATGTGAATTGTTAGAAAAAATGAATGATTCTGGAGTAGCAATTCTTAACGGTGATAATGATTTATTAATTAAAACTGCTTCAAAAATTTGGCATGGTGAAACTATTACTTATGGTTTAAAATCGGGAGATTTAAGAGGAGAATTAATTAATTTTGACACTCTCAAAGTTGACAATAAAATGTATCCTTTACCTTTACAAGGAGAACATAATGCCCTTAATTATTTAGGTGCGATAGCTACGGCTAAAGTATTAGGTATTGATTTAAGCATTTTAGAAAACCAAATTGAGGTTACTTTACCAAAAGGAAGAGCAAAACGTCATGTATTAGCCAATGATGTACAAATTTTAGACGAAACCTATAACGCAGGAAGAGAGTCTATGGTTGCGGCTTTAAATTTATTGAAACAAACAGAGGGTAAACGAAAAATAGCCGTTTTAGGCACGATGAAGGAGTTAGGAGAATATTCTAGTCAACTTCATCGAGAGGTAGGGGAAACCGTAAAAGCGTTAAATCTTGATATGTTGTTAATTTTAGCTGATGAAGAAGTTACTAAAAATATAGCTGAGGCGGCAAAAAATATTCCCACCGAAATTTATACTAATCACCAAGATTTATCACACCGTTTAACACAAATCATAACCAGTGGCGATCGCCTTTTATTCAAAGCATCTAATTCTGTGGGTTTAAGTAGAGTTGTTGATCAATTAATCAATTAGCTATCAATTTTCAAGCAGGAATTACAGCTAATAATAATTTATTACCGAAAGAACATTAAAGAGTTCGTAAGCAAAATTAATTATATCTTTACTTTATGCTCATGCACTCATGCAAGAAAGATTATTCATTATTTTATTAAAAATAAAAGTCCACAATCCCTAAATGCTTTAATACTTAAAAAGTACTGAAACTATCGTAATACTAAATTATTTTATAAATAGTGATACTTCAACATGAAAAAATTGTGCTAAGGTTTTTGCTTGGTTTTTACTAATACTTCTTTTGCCGTTAACTACTTCCGAAACTACTCCTCTTGAACCTATAATTCCTATTAAATCTTCTTGTTTGAGATTATTTTCTATCATCAAATGTTTTAATATATCATGGGGAGATCCTTCAGGAATTGGATAATTTTCTTCTTCAAATTGTTTTATTAATACTAATAAAAGTTCTAGTAAAGTTTCTTCTTCTTGGGTTAAATAAACACGATGTTCTAATTCTTGGGCAATAGCGATCGCTCTCTCGTTTTCTGCTTCTGTGGTAATGGGTTTGGGTTGATATTGCGCGAGTAATGTGCCGTATTTATCTGGACTAAAAATAAGGGTCATTTTTCCAATCTCCTTTATCGTAATCTGCATGGGTTAATATGTACTTAATATAAATAGTTTGACGAGCATAAATGACATCAGCAATCAAACGGTAGTTATTTCCTTTAATATTAAACACAGTAAAGTTGCCAACCGCTTCTGCCGTCGAGTAAGTTTGTTGAACTTCTATTAGGTTTCGCCATTGGGCTTTACTAGCAATTTTATACCATTGCTCAAGGGCGGTACGAGAATTTGCTTGACGTTGACAAAACTCTCGTAGTATTTTGCGACTGATGATACGCATTTTTATTGGCTAGTTTTTACTTACTTATATTCTCATAATGAGAATGTTCACTCAAGTTATAATTATTGCATTAAAGATTTGAATTGAACCACAATCACACCGTAAACGGCAGATTTTAATTCTCAGGATTTTTGATTAAATTAATTCTTACTATGTTTAACTTCAATGACAGTATGAACATTTCCACGAGGAGAAAAATCACCTTTGACAGTTATAGATAAAGGATCACAAGCGGCGACAAAATCATCTAAAATTTGATTAATAGATTCTTCATGAGAAATATAACGTTCACGGTAACTATTAATATAAAGTTTAATGGCTTTTAACTCTACAACTTTCTCATCAGGGGAATAGTTAATATAAATAGTAGCGAAATCAGGATAACCAGAAAAAGGACATTTACAAGTAAATTCGGGAAGAGTAATATTAATATCATAAACTCTACCAGGGCGAGGATTAGGGAAAGTAATTAAACTACCTTCTTCAATGGCTCTTTCACCATATTTTACTTCAGGAAATTGATTTTCAGACATAATATTTTAAATTAAAAAAGAGGGTGATGCACTGTGCACCAAATATAAATTTGATTTACTTAGTTAATCATAAAAAAAGAAACCTAGATTAATTGATTATTAATTATAAACATCAACAATTTAAGTTTCTAGGGGATAATTTTCGTTATTAAAACTTAACTATCAGCGTTAGACTCTTCTTCAGAAATTTCCTCATCGGTAGATTCTTCCTCTTTAGTTAAACTACCAAAAGGCACTAATTCTACTTGAGTTTTTTCTTGTAACCAATCAAGGGTTTTTTCTGCCAATAAATCATGCTTAACATACTTTTGTAACTTAACCTCATCAACATCACGCTCTTTAAGAGTTGACTTGATTTCAATGGTTTTAGCCGTTACTTCCTCATCACTAACAGTAATAGATTCTTGTTCAGCAATTTTCTCTATAATCAGGGTTGTGTGAAGATTTTTACTAGCTTCAGGTTTAGCAGTTTCACGCATTTTAGTCACAACATCACGGGTGAAAAACTGGTTAACATCCATGCCATAACTCTGAAGTTGGTTAGCGGTTTGCATGAGGATATTTTGCACTTCTTCCTCTAGCATTGTATGAGGTAAATCAATGGTAGTATGTTTTAACAATTCAGTAACGATGGCGGCATGAATACTTTGTTTAGTATCATTAGCGGCTTTTTCGTGATACTGCTTCTCTAAAGATTCTCTCAACTGCGCCATAGTTTCAAATTCGCTTACTTCTTTAGCGAAATCATCGTCTAATTCAGGCAATTCTTTCTCTTTCAAATCTTGAAGAGTAACGGTAAAAACAACGGTTTCTCCAGCTAAATCTTCCTGTGCGTAATCTTCGGGGAAAGTTAAAGTAAGTTTTTTTGTCTCACCAATATTCATTCCCGCCACACCTTCAAGAAAACCGGGGATAAATTTACCTTCTGCTAATTCTATTTGATATTCTTTAGCTTCAGTGCCGGGGATAATTTCTCCTTCTTCTTCATTTTCTGTAGGTTTACGCCCAGCAAAATCAATTACAGCGACATCTCCCATTTGTGCGCTACGATTTTCTAAAGGGATTAAAGTAGCTAATTTTTGACGACGCTCATCAATTAATTTATCAACATCTTCGGGGTTATAAAGCACTTCCTCTGCTTGGACTTGCAAACCTAGATATTGTCCTAAAGTTACTTCTGGAGGTACATCAACGGAGGCTTTAAAAGTAAAACTTTCATCGAGTTGATAGTTATTAACTAACTCTTCAAAATCAGAAATTAATTGATAGTTTCCTAAAACATTAATAGATTCTTGTTCAACTGCTTTTTGGATACTTTCTTGGATTAATTCCTCTAAAACAGCACCTTTTATTCTTTGACTACCTAAACGTTGCAACAAAATTGGACGAGGTATTTTTCCTTTCCGAAATCCGGGAATGTTGGTAGTTTTAGCTATTTCTTTAACAACTTTTTCGTAGGTATTTTTTGATATTTCTGCAGGAATCTCGATTTCTAAACCGATTTGACTAGCAGGAAGTTTCTCCTGAGTTATTTTCATAAAAATTACTATTTTTTCCTTTTGACGAATCGCGCTTTACGATAACAATTTTACTTAAGTTTATTATCTGAGCAATTTTGCTCAACTTTACTAGCATAACATAATTAAGAATTGAGAATAAAAAACCTTTAACTTAATCTCTAACCACAAACTTCGGTAAACTGGAGATAAGTTTTTGGTTGCCTAATAAATATTAATGAAAATTATTCGGTAGATCGGTTATGATAGAGAATGTTGTGTTTATATTTAACTTAATATTCAAAAATAGTTTAAATGGCTAAAAAATCAATGATTGCACGGGAAACAAAACGTGCCAAGTTAGTAGCTAAATATGCTGAAAAAAGAGCAGACTTGAAAGAAAAAATCCAGCAAGCGAGTGATCCTTTAGAAAAATTTGAGTTACAACGTGAATTCCAAAAATTCCCCTTAAATAGTTCTCGTCACCGTCAACGTAATCGTTGTTGGGTAACAGGAAGACCTAGAGGTTACTATCGTGATTTTGGATTATCTCGTAACGTACTCAGAGAATGGGCTCATGAAGGTTTATTACCCGGTGTAGTAAAATCTAGTTGGTAAAATTTTGATCTTTGCTTCTTTGTTTTAAAGAAGTTTCAAAATCAATCAGGGCGTATTATGTTGCGCCCCTACCGATTATCATTAAAATCACAATTTTTTTAACTATAAAGACAAATAATCTGACTTTCCACCCTTTTTACTAACTAATTTAATGTCGGTAATGGTGATTGATTTATCTATTGCTTTAGCCATATCATAAATTGTTAAAGCGGCAACGGATACCGCCGTTAAAGCCTCCATTTCTACTCCTGTTTCTGCTTTAGTTTTGACGATAACTTCAATGTCATAACAAGCTAGTTGCTCATTCCCAGTAATTACTACAGCAATTTTTTGTAAGGGTAAAGGATGACATAAAGGTATTAAATTTGATGTTTGTTTTGCTGCCATGATACCTGCTATTTTTGCCGTTGCGATAATATCTCCTTTCGGTGTATTGCCTAATTGAATTTGCTCAAAAGTTTCTTTTGCCATAACCACTTTTCCCGATGCAGTGGCTTCACGGATAGATTGAGACTTAGAAGAAACATCTACCATGTTAATTTCTCCTTGGTCATTGAGGTGAGATAATTTATTTGTCATAGTTTGTTTGAAATTTTCCCGTTCTATAATTATAAAAGTAGTTAATAGGTAATAATAACCGCAGTTTCACCGTGTTTAAATTCTAATGTGATGAGGAAAAAGTAAAAATGTTTTTTTGATATTTAGATTTCTGACTTTTTACTGATACATTAAGGGCATAAACAGAAAAATTTAAGTAACTTTACTGTCTAATATGAGTATCATTACAATCAAAACTCAACCTTTTAATGATCAAAAACCGGGTACATCAGGCTTACGCAAAGGGGTTACAGTTTTTCAACAACCCCATTATTTAGAAAATTTTGTTCAGTCTATTTTTAATAGTCTTGAAGGTTTGACAGGAAAAACCCTTGTTTTGGGAGGGGATGGACGTTATTATAACCGTGAGGCAATTCAAATTATCCTGAAAATGGCCGCCGCTAATGGTGTTGGTAGAATCTTAGTTGGTTTAAAGGGTATTTTATCAACTCCTGCGGCTTCGGTGATGATTCGCAAAAATCAAGCCTATGGTGGAATTATTCTCTCTGCTTCTCATAACCCCGGAGGAATTAACGGAGATTTTGGCATAAAATACAATATTAGCAATGGTGGCCCTGCTCCAGAAAAAGTTACAGAAGCAATTTTTGCTCATACAAAATCTATCACACAATATCAAATTTTAGAGTCTGGTGATATTAATTTAGATCATGTTGGTTCGTTTAAATTAGGTACGATGGATGTAGAAGTTATGGATTCTGTTATTCCGTATCTTGAATTAATGGAATCTCTTTTTGACTTTGACTTAATTAAAAATATGCTCCTTAACGGCGATTTTACTATGTGTATGGACTCTTTACACGCCGTCACTGGTCCTTATGCTAAAGCTATTTTTGAGGGTAAATTAGGGGCAAAAACTGGCACTGTGATTAATGGAGTACCTTTGGAAGATTTCGGCGGCGGACATCCTGATCCTAATTTAGTTTATGCTAAAAGTTTAGTTGATGTCTTATTTTCTGACAATGCCCCTGATTTTGGTGCTGCTTCTGATGGTGATGGCGATCGCAATATGATTTTAGGGCGTAATTTTTTCGTTAATCCTAGCGATAGTTTAGCAGTCATGACGGCTAACGCTCATTTAGTGAAGGGATACAAAGAAGGTTTAAAAGGTGTAGCTCGTTCAATGCCAACCAGTGGTGCAGTAGATCGGGTAGCCACGAAGTTGGGTATTAACTGTTATGAAACCCCAACGGGATGGAAATTTTTTGGTAACTTATTAGATGCAGATAAAGCGACTCTTTGTGGTGAAGAAAGTTTCGGTACAAGTTCAAATCATATCCGAGAAAAAGATGGGCTTTGGGCAGTACTTTTCTGGTTAAATATCTTAGCGGTAAGAGGTGAATCTGTCGAACAGATTGTTAAATCTCATTGGCAAGAATACGGGCGTAATTTTTATTCCCGTCATGACTATGAAGAAGTAGCTACCGAAGGCGCTAACGAATTAGTAAATCATGTTAACAGCCAATTTGAGACATTAAAAGGTAAACAATTTGGTAATTATACTGTTGCTTATATAGATAACTTCAGTTATACTGATCCTGTTGATGGTAGTATCACCACAAATCAGGGTATTCGTATCGTTTTTACTGACAATTCCAGAATTATTATTCGTCTTTCGGGTACAGGCACAAAAGGTGCTACTTTAAGAGTATATCTCGAAAGCTATGAACCTGATGTTAGTAAACAAAATTTAGATACCCAAGAGGCTTTAGGGGAATTAATCACCATTGCCGAAGAAATCGCCCACATTAAGAAGTTTACTCGTCGTGATGTACCCACTGTGATTACTTAAGTTTTGTGCTTGTGCTGAAAAAGTATCAGGTTTCAGGTTTCGGGTTTCAGGTATCAGGTTTTAGGTTTTAGGTTTTAGGTTTCAGGTTTCAGGTTTCAGGTTTTAGGTTTCGGGTTTTAAATAATGAGTTTATAGACTATTCAACATTCTTCCCCGTTTCCTTCCTATCTCTTATCTCCTATCTCCTATCTCCTATCTCTTATCTCCTATCTCCTATCTCCTATCTCTTATCTCCTATCTCCTATCTCCTATCTCCTAATTATCTATTACATTTTAAAGTCAAATATAAAACTAACTTTATCCTCTTTTCCCAAGGCAATGCGATCGCCAGACTTCAAACGGTGACGATTGCCTGTGGGTAAAGGAGTATGATTAATATAAGTGCCATTAGCACTACCTGTATCTTCAATGTAAAAATTACCATCTTCATAAATAATACTAGCGTGAATACGAGAGACTACTTGGGAATTAGGAAAACCCGAAACATCAATATCAGGAGGAGTTTTATCGTTAGGTTTGCCAATATTAATCATATCTAATTCTGTGGGCAATTCTATAATAATATTAGTTTGTACATGGGTGATAATTGCTTTTAAGGTTTGAATTTGAGTCTTAGTATCACCGATAATATCCGTAATCATGGAGAATGTATTTATTGTAGGTATATCTATATTATTTATTTCCTTCAAATCAGTAATAATATCATTAATAATTTCTCCTTCATTAATTAATGCCGTCACAATATTTGTGGTATTATTCTCGTTCAAATTTAAGGGGTTTTCTTCTAAATTGAAACCACATTCGGGACAATCATTAACATAATCTTCAACAAAAGCACCACAACTAGGACAAATAATCATATATATTTGAGAATTAAAAATTGACAATGACTAATTACTAATAAACCAGATTAACTCTCCCCTAGGTTGAATTAGTTTACTAGGATATTGATTACTATCTCCTGTTTCACTAAAAACCTGTTGTAAAGCGTCTTGTTTATTACTTCCTGACACTAAGAAAATAACGCAATTTGCCTGATTAATCAATGGTACAGTAAAAGTTAATCTTAAACTATCTTCTTTATTTCCCATCGTAATTAATCTATCACGAACTTCTAAGGCTTTTGTCTGAGGAAAAAGAGAAGCGGTGTGACCATCATCACCCATTCCTAGTAAGATAAGATCAAAAGTAGGAAAACCTGATGTGATGCCAAAAAAATCTAGTAACTCTTGATTATGTTTATCCGCATCAGTTTGAGGATTGTTACTCATAGTCGGCATCGGGTGAATATTGTTGACAGGAAAATTTACTTTATCTAACCATGATTCCCTTGCCATTTTTTCGTTACTATCAGGATGATTTGGCAATACATAACGCTCATCTCCCCAGAATATATGAATTTTATCCCAAGGCAAATTTTCTTCGGCAATGGCTTCATAAATAGGTTTTGGAGTACTTCCTCCTGCTAAGGCTATAGTACAAATATCATTTTTGGCGATGGCATCTTTAATCTTATTGATAATCAATGGTGTAGCTTCGGTAATTAAAGCATTTTTATCGGCAACATTGTAAACTTTTGTCATAATTTTAATTAAATAGTTTGATCAATTTTATTTTAACCAAGCAAGGAGAATAATGAAAAAGATACCAGCTTCTAAAATTTGAAAATGTAAAGGTAAATTTTGCCACTCTCGAATAATAAATAGTTTAATCACATTCAATTTTGTGCGCCAATTTAGTAGTAAATCTTTAATATTTTCTAGCCATAATTGAGGATTATCTTTTTCACGCCATTGATAATTAAGAATAGATAAAATGAGGGGAAAACCACCTATTTTGATATTAAAAAGAATATGTAAAGCAATGAAAAATATAATTATTAACAATGAGAATAGATGTAAAGAATACCAAAAATGATTTAACTCTCCTTTAGGTAACCATTTTTCATTCATCATTTTTCCACTAAAAAGAGCAAAAGTTAGAGAAAAAATACTTAAAGTATTAACTGTACGATGTAAACTATACCACCAGATAGGTTTATTGATAACTTTTAACTGTTTTAAAGTATCATTTTGAACTAATTTTTTCCTCCCTCGATGAAAAGCATAAAGAAGAAAAAAGGGGAATATTAATAATGAGAATAAACCAAAAGTGCCATGAATTCCCTCAATTTCCTTCCAATCGGGTAGAAAAATCTTTCCCCAACGTCCATCATAAGTATTGTAAGTCCAAATAGCCGTTAAGATAGCCAAAATAACGAAAATCCCTTGAAGATTATGGAAAATTCTCAATAGTAATGGTTGATAAGGAGACGATGGCTTATTCATCATAGATTAATCTCTCATGGTTAAAATTTCATAACCATCATTAGTAACTAAAACTGTATGCTCAAACTGTGCTGAAAGTTGTTTATCAGCAGTTACAACCGTCCAGTGATCTTTTAAAGTACGAGTGTGTTTTTTTCCCTCATTAATAATTGGCTCAATAGCTAGTGTCATTCCTGATTTCAATTGTACATTAGGTAAATCTTTTGTGCGAGTATTAAATACTGAAGGCTCTTCATGTAAGTTTCTTCCTACACCATGCCCTACAAAATTTTCTACCACAGAAAAGCCATTTTTTTCCACATAATCTTGAATGGCGATGGCAATATCCATTAAATAATTACCAGCTTTTACTTGCTCAATACCTTTATACATAGCAGTTTCAGCTACTTCTAATAATTTTACCGTGCTTCTTTTTACCTTACCAACGGGAAAAGTAATGCAAGAGTCACCATGAAAACCATTATAAAATGCCCCAGTGTCAATCTTAAGTATATCACCCATTTGAATTACCTTTTTCGGGCTAGGAATACCATGTACAACTTCATCATTAATACAAGCACAAATAGAGGCGGGAAAACCATGATAACCTTTAAAACTAGGAGTTGCACCCATTTCTCTAATTCTTTTTTCGGCATACTCATCTAAATCTGCTGTTGTCATATTCGGTTTAGTAATTTCGCTAATTTCTTTTAAAACAGTAGCGACAATTTTTCCTGATATACGCATGGTTTCTATTTCTGCTGCGTTTTTAATTTCTATCCCTTTCCCATTTTTTTTCATGGGAGGTAATCCTTTTGTTTTAGGGGGATTTTCTCGGTTATTTTTGAGGGAATTAAATAATAAATCTCGTAAATTTTTCATTGATTTTTATAATAAAAGTTAGCAGTAAATAATCTTAAATCTTGTGAATATTGATTAATAAGATAACATAGCAATCCTATTTAAGTTGTCAGAAAACAATAAGTTAATTTTCCCTAAGTTAAGAGTCAAAATAACTCATAAATTATTTAGGTATATTAAAGTATTAATTGTTAATTATTAATGGTTAATTGCCCTATCATTCCAGCCTCTTTATGGCCTTTTATGGAACAATATAATTGATAAATACCTTCTTTTTGTGGCACAAAAACCCAATCTGCTGTACCTTCTGGCTTTAATTCTAACTCATGAATTGCTCCTTTTATTTCCACTTTTCCTGCTTGTACTTTTTGAGTCCAACTTGCATCAGCGAAGTCTTTTGCGGTAAAGTAGTGTTTTTCTGGACTAGGATTATCAAGGATTAATTTATATTTTTTCCCTACTTTAAAATCAAACTTATTAGGAATAAACTTTAATTCTCCTTGGGCATTTCCTAAGCTAACATTTATTATTTCAATGTCTGTATTTGCTTCCACATTTAAGTTAAAAGTTAAGAAAAAAAAGCAACAAATAAATAGGCTAATAATAATTTTTTTTATCTTCATTGTTTATATAAACTTACTATATATTTAAGTTAATTATAAGAAATTTTATCCTCAAGATTGAGGATGTTTTAGCAAACAAAATCGAGTCATGATAATTCTTTTTTCTTCTGTCTCCTTTTTTCCTATCTTCATCGATAATTTTATGATTCAAGGATAATTAAATTATAAATAGAAATTGTGGGCAATGCCCACCCTACAGATACAGAAAAGTTAAACTTATTAAAGGTATTTTTTCAGTATTTCTGTCAATTTTTGTTTCGTCTCTATAGGCGCTTTATCTAAAGGAGTAAAAATCGCTGTTTTTAAGGCGGAATGTGCTTCACTAACAAAGGGTTTACGGTTAATTAATTTTACCGTTTCCCTAATCACTTTTTGAGCATTGACGGCGTTTTGATGTAAATTAGCGATAACGGTTTCAACTGTAACATGATCATGCTCTGGATTCCAACAGTCATAATCGGTAACTAAAGCTAAAGTAGCATAAGCAATTTCCGCTTCTCTAGCAAGTTTAGCTTCTGTTAAATTCGTCATCCCGATAATACTCGCACCCCAACTACGATAAAGATTAGATTCGGCAATGGTAGAAAATGCTGGGCCTTCCATACATACATAAGTACCACCATGATGTAAGTCAATATCAGGAAAATCTAAATTTTTGATAGCTTCATCAAGAATATTTCCTAATTGATTACAAACAGGATTTCCAAAGCCGATATGCGCCACAATTCCATCACCGAAAAAAGTTGCTTCACGATTTTTTGTGCGATCAATAAATTGATCAGGTATAACTAAATCTAGGGGTTTAATATGTTGTTGTAGTGAACCAACGGCAGAAGCTGATACAATATACTCCACACCTAACTGTTTTAATGCGTAAATATTAGCTCGAAAAGGTAATTCTGTGGGTAATAGATGATGATTTTTGCCATGACGAGGAAGAAAAACTACTCTAGCATTATCTAATGTGCCAACGATAAAATTATCCGAAGGTTTCCCAAAAGGCGTATCGAGGGTAATTTCTTCAATGTCTTGTAAGGCTTCCATTTTATATAACCCACTACCGCCAATAATACCAATTTTGATTGCTTCCATTGCACTGTTTTAATATAAAAAATATCTCTATCTATATTACTAATATTTTGTACCTAATCCGCTAAAATTCATTTAGATAATTAATTTAATTCTTTTAATATTAACTTTAAATTTACTATAATAATTTATAATTAGCTCACTTTAAATAAAATATGTTTAGGAAAATACGCAACATTATCAATTTATTTTTTAATAAATCAAGAAACATTAATAATGAGCCTGTTAATAAAGTAAGTTTAATAGTTATTATTATCATTGATTTGTTTATTTTAATTAACGTTTTTTCGGGATTAGATAGTATTAGTCGATGGTATTTAAGTCCTTATCAAGCCTATCCTTGTTATACTTCATGGCAAAATTATCAACAAAATAATAATCAAGATAGAGATTTTTTAATAGTAAGTGAAGCCTTAAATAATAATGTAAATTTACCTTCAAGTTATCAAGAATCTTCTCAAGGACATTTAGGGGAAATATCTTCAATTTGTGTTAATTTTACCAGTCTTAAAGAGCAAATAAATCAGCCTAATAATAAACTGATTTTTACCTCCATAGAAGATAAACAAAAACAAATAACTTCCCTTCAAGAAAAAAATAAAAATATTCGCAGTCAATATGATTCTACTTTATTAGAAAAAATTGCAGGGCAACCTAATAATTTATCTATAAATCAAGTTGAAGCTCAAAAAGCAAGGCTAGAATTAGATAAAAATAATCTTAATATAAGTAATCTTCAAGGAGAAATTAAAGACTTAAAACAACAATTATTAACAACTCCTGAAACCGTCAAATTTATTTCATTTTTAAATTCTGATACTAATTTTAATGAAGTAAAAAAAGGTTATGATCAAGCATCATTTTGGTATCCTAGTATTCAAATTATTTTCCAACTTATTTTCTTATTACCTTTAATCTTTATTAGTTTATTTGTTCATAAATTTGCCATAGAAAAAGGATACGACTTACTTACTTTAATGAGTTGGCATTTATTAGTAATCTTTTTTATCCCGTTACTAATTAAAATATTTGAATTTTTACAGATAGGAGTTATTTTCAAATCTTTACTAGATATTATTACGATAATTTTCGGTGGCTTAGTTTTTTTAATCAATTATTTATATATATTTATAATTCCAGCCATTGGTTTTGCTATCATTAAATTTTTTCAGCAAATCGTTTTTAACCCTAAAAATCAAGCTAGTAAAAGAGTTGAAAAATCTCGTTGTTTAAGTTGTGGAAAAAAAATTTATCATGATCATTTACATTGTCCCCATTGTGGTTATAGTCAATATGTAGAATGTCATAATTGTCATAATTTAACCTATAAATTAATGCCTTATTGCTCTCATTGTGGCATTACACAAAACATAAATATTTCTTAAAGATTCGATTAAATTATTCTAGTTTAAAGACTTTTTTATTATTTAACCATCAGTTAAAAGACAAGGTAAATGCTGTAGTTATTTATTGTATAGTTTTTCTATTTTTTTTACATATTCAGCAGTGGTGCCACTTTTACAACCATTATAATTACCTGTCATCCACCAACAAGCCGTATTACGAATAGTTTGAGCTTCATTTTGATTAGTTTGTTTCCATTGTTGATTTAATTCTCTTTGTGCGATACAAGTAACAGTTTTTTGGGCGGCAGTTTTATCTGCGTCAAAAGCTGTAGGAGTCAATTCTTTTCCTAAACATTGTTTTGTCCAACTAGGGATAATATTAGGTAATACTTGCCACTGGCTATACATTCCATCGTTAGGTTTAATGGGCGGTGCAGCTAATTTTAGTGCTTCCACAAAGGCGGTTACTTTTGATTCACTAATGTTAGCTTTTGCAGGTAAAGGGTTTAAGCCATAAATAGTTATTGTTACACCTATAAATAAAAATTGGATAAATTTTGATGATTTCATGGTTAATTATGCTTTAAATTTGACCATCATATATTAACAATTCTTAGGGATAATTTTATAGTTCAAGGATGGTAGAATAGCCTCATATTTACTAACGTCTATCTCAATAATTATCACTTTATGACAGAAAATAATAATCCCCTCAGTGTAGAAGAAAAAGAAAAAATAATGACATCTTTGTTACATAAAGAAGGCTCTTGGGTAGATTGGGGAAAAGCCTGTCAAATATTGCAACTAGGAGGAGTTAATAGTCAAGAAATTTTTGAAAATACGGGATTACAAACCAGTCAACAAAATTTAGTCATCGTTGGGGCACAAGTTTATGATAGCTTAGTTAAAGGTGAAGCCCAAGAAGATTTATTAACTTATTATCAAGGACCTCGCAGTGATGTATTATATGAATTAAGGATTTTAAATCACCAAGAAAGACTCTCCGCAGCAATTTTAGCGAAGGAAAAACAGTTAGATGTAGATGGTGCGAAGGAAATAGCTAAAGCTATCAAACATTTTTCTCATCTTTCTCAACCGCCAACGGGTTTTACTCTTCACCCCGGGGATGCCGTCGCTTATCAACATTGGAAAAATGCGCGTCAGAAAAAAACTTTAGCAGATAAAGCTCGATTAATTGCAGAAGGGTTAAAATTTGCTCATTCTTCTACTGCTAGACAACAAATTGAGCAATTATTGACACAAGCCGCTAGTAGCGCATCGACAGCGACACAAAATGCCCCTTTATTGCCTCTTTATCGCATTGAAAATGACGAGCAATTACCCTGTATTTTACCCGTAGTTGGCACTTTTCCTTTAACGTCTTTAGATTTAAAAAAAGTTCCTATCTTTGAGCAAATCGAGCCTTTTGGCATGGTAAAAATTAAGGAAAATATCCCTATAGTTTCTATTCCTAGTTGGCAAGTAATTTTAAAGGCGAAAAAACCAGCCGTCATTATGTGTAAAACTGAAGATTTACCGAAACTTCCTAGCACTAAATCTGAGGAATTATTAGTAGTAGTTGATTTAGATATTCAGGAATGGGATATAAAAAATTATTGGTTAATCGAAGACGAAAATACACTAAAATTTGATTGGTTTCAATCTAACCCTAATGGTAAAATTTTAGGACAATTATTATTAATTTTACGTCCGAAAAAAATCCTTGATGAAGATAATTTAACTCAACCTTGGCAAATGGATGATTAATAATTTTCTCAATTTTGGTAGCCATGAGAACATTAATCACTATAAACTATTCGTTATAAGTTATAGCTTGAGTTTCTTCTAGGGTAATAATTAATATTGACGAGATGAGTAACGAATTTAGAGAATTATTGAAAAAAATCGGTAGTGGTGCCCATACCCATAAAGATTTAACTCGACAAGAAGCGGCTTTAGGGTTAGAAATGATGTTGACTGGAATAGCCACTCCTGCTCAAATTGGTGGTTTTTTGATTGCTCATCGTATTAAACGCCCTACAGGAGTAGAATTAGCTGGAATGCTAGATAGTTATACTAACTTAGGGGTGAAATTATCAACTATTGATAACTCTCAATATCCTCTCACTATTTTAGGTATTCCTTATGATGGTAGAACAAGAAGTGCCCCTATATCTCCCGTAACGGCTTTAATTTTAACGGCGATGAATATTCCTGTATTAATGCACGGAGGGGCAAAAATGCCCACAAAATACGGCTTAACTTTAGCTCAAATTTGGGCAAGTTTAGGTATAGATGTGACTCAATTGTCTTTAACACAAGTAGAGAAATCTCTCAATGAAACTAATTTTGGTTTTCTTTATTTACCCCAACATTTTCCCCTAGCACATAATTTTGTACAATATCGAGAAGAAATCGGTAAACGTCCTCCTATTGCTACTTTAGAGTTAATTTGGCAACCCTATCAAGGAAAAAATCATCTGATGGCAGGTTATGTACATCCTCCCACAGAAAAAATGATTAGAGAGGCTTTAAAATTAAGACAAATAGAAAAATTTACTTTAATTAAAGGTTTAGAAGGTAGTGGAGATCTTAAATTAAATCAAACTAATATAATTGTAATAAATAATGATAATTGTGAGGAAGGATTCCAATATTTGAAAGTTAATCCTCTTCATTATGATTTAAAAGGCAATGATGTTTTATTATCTAGTCATGAAGAATATTTTTCACAATTAGAAAAAACTATTAGAGGAGAAAAATCAGCTTTAACTCTTAGTAGTATTCTCAATGGTGGTTTTTATCTTTGGCGATGTGGTGCGATAAATTCTTTGGCAAATGGTTTTAAAATGGCGCAAGAGTTAATCATAACGGGTAAATTACAAATTCAGCTTGAGAAAATTAAAACTTGTTTTGAACATTAAATATTCATCATTACCATTTAAGCACACCTTGATCTTTTCCCTCTTCTATTTTCTTTTTACTATCTGTTTCCATCCATGTAATAATTTGCTCACTGGTTAAGTCATTGATGGGGATATTAAAATCTTGAGCGATAACTTGTAATAATCTTAAAGATGAAATAGTTAAACGAGTTAAAAATTTTTCTGAAGATGTTAGTAACGCTTTTTCGACTTCGAGGGATTCTTCTGGGGTTAAAAATTGTTGATTATCGATCATAATTTAGGAGTTAAGAGATAAAAGGAAACGGGGAGATAGGAGATAGGAGATAGGAGAATATGGAATAATTTATAAACTCATTATTCTCCAAGAATCGGGCTAGAAGCCCGAAATACCTAAAATAACGACTCCAACTAAATATTGTCACCTAAAAGTACCGTAAAAGTTACTACTTGTTTTAAAGCATCAATTTATAGAATGTCAACGGCAGTTAAAGACGCTACCAATAAAATACTAACTAAAACAATCGCCCCTACAATTTCGGCTGGAGTTTTATTGACAACGGTATATTAAGAGCATTGAAATTATATTTGTCATTCTTTTTAAAAGAAGTCCCCTCTCTCAAGGGGATTACATTTATGCTAAAGCAGGTACAGGGATTCTTAAATGAGGATAAAGTGGGAAGCGATCGCATAATGTTTTTACACGTTTAATACAATCTAATCTCACGGCTTCATCTTCAGGATTTAAGAGTCTATCGGCGATAATGTTAGCAACCTCAGTAAATTCTGCTTCTTTTAAGCCTCTGGTGGTTTCTGCTGGTGAACCTAAACGTAAGCCACTGGTAACAAAAGGAGATTCAGGATCAAAAGGTACAGTATTTTTATTGGCTGTGATGCTAGTTTTACCTAATAATTGATCAGCAATTTTACCAGTCATACCGATAGAGCGCAAATCTACTAAGTTAAGGTGATTATCTGTACCGCCAGATACCAATTTAAAGCCACGATTTACTAATTGATTACCCAAAGTTTTGGAATTGAGAATAACTTGCTCACAATAGGTTTTAAATTCGGGTTTCAAGGCTTCTCCGAAGGCGACGGCTTTACCTGCGATAACGTGTTCAAGGGGGCCTCCTTGAGTACCGGGGAATACCGCTTTATTGAGTTGTTTGCCTAATTCTGCGTCACGAGTGAGGATTAAACCGCCTCTTGGTCCTCTTAATGTCTTATGGGTAGTCGTGGTTACAACATCGCAATAAGGCACGGGGTTAGGATGTAATCCTGTCGCTACTAAACCAGCAATATGGGCAATGTCTGCTAATAAATATGCTCCCACTTCGTCCGCAATTTGTCTAAATTTATCAAATTCTATGGTGCGAGGATAGGCAGAATAACCGCAAATAATGAGTTTCGGACGTTCTTTTAAGGCAATTTCTCTGATTTGATCATAATCTAAACGTTCGGTTTCTTTACTTACACCGTATTGACAAACTTCAAACCATTTACCAGAAACGTTTACAGGCGATCCATGGGTTAAGTGTCCACCGTGAGACAAATCCATCCCCATGATTTTATCACCCGGTTGGAGAAGGGTTAAAAATACTGCAAAATTAGCCTGTGCGCCTGAATGGGGTTGTACGTTGGCCATTTCTGCACCAAATAACTCTTTTGCTCGTGCGATGGCCAAATCTTCAGCTTGATCAACGAATTTGCAACCACCATAATAACGTTTTCCGGGTAAACCCTCGGCATATTTATTGGTTAAAACCGAACCTTGCGCAGCCATTACGGCAGGAGACGTAAAATTTTCACTAGCAATTAATTCTAAATGTCCTCTTTGACGTTGTAACTCGTTAGCAATAATTTCGGCGATGGCGGGATCTGTATCGGCTAAAAATTCTAAGTTAGTCTGACTCACGTTAATTTAATTTAATTTTTTCTATAGATATACCTTAACTATGATAATAGATTGTTGCTTTATCATTCGATCAGAAGTTAAATATTACCTAAATTTACCTCCCTTCGATGGTTTCAATATCAGATTTAGGCAGGTATCAGGTTTAATTCCCTTGCCCTTTGCCCTTTGCCCTTTACTCTTTGCCCTTTGCCCTTTACTCTTTGCCCTTTGCCCTTTGCCCTTTACTCTTTGCCCTTTGCCCTTTACTCTTTGCCCTTTACTCTTTACCCCTTGCCCCTTGCCCCTTGCCCATTGCCCATTGCCCATTGCCCATTGCCCTTTACCTCACGGAAGATTTTATCTCGAACTCAGGTCATTTTCATGCAAATATTGTCAAGAATACGATGATCAATGATAATTAAAATGTAGAGCAACCATTGAGGAAAAAATGTGCTGTTAACGAAAGGATTTGAAGTTGAAGTTTATACAGGCACTCCAGAAGGTAAAGTAATAGGTCTTTCTAGCCAAATTGTTAGGGATTTGCATGGTTTTGTGCGAGAGCCAGACAGTCGGAATGTGGAATATACTACTGCTCCTTTGTGCAATTATGATCGTTTACTATGTGCTTTATTGCGCCCTCGTCGAGATTTACGACAATATCTTCAAACTTTGGGTGATTATACCATTATTCCGGGGAGTACTTTATCTTTAGGGGATAGTAGTCAATTTTTTCGCTCAGATCCTGACAACCATTATCATGATTATATTGAACAAACCTATCATACAAAAATTGTTACTGCTAGTATTCATATTAATATTGGTATCGAAAACACAGAAAAATTAATTCAAGCCTATCGTTTAATTCGATTAGAAGCACCTTTATTACTCGCTTTGAGTGCATCTTCTCCTTTTTTGGATAATCAAGTAACAGGATTTCATTCTACCCGTTGGCGTTTATTTCCTCAAACTCCTGATCATGTTCCTTTATTTACCAGTCATCATCATTTTATTGAGTGGACAAAACAACAATTAATTTTAGGTACAATGCAAAATGTAAGACATTTATGGTCTTCTGTACGTCCTAATGGTGACAATCGCCCTTATAACCTCAATCGTCTGGAATTGAGAATTTGTGATTTAGTTTTAAACCCCATTCATTTGTTAGCTATCACCGCTATTTTAGAAGCAAGAATCAATCAAATTTTACTCGATGATACCCTCGATCCTTTACAACAAAGTACCATTAATCACGGTGATTTAGAAACAGAATTACTAAAAATTACTCAATATAATGACCAAGCAGTTAGCGAAAATAGTTTAGATGCGCAGTTATATCGTTGGCAAGATGGTAGTAAAATCATTGCTCGTGACTGGTTAGAAGAGTTAATTAGCGAATTATATCCCATTGCTAAATCAAAAGGGTTTTCTTGTTTCCTTACCCCAGCTTATAAAATTCTTGAACATGGGAATCAAGCTCAACAATGGTTAACACAACATCAACAAGGATTATCTATCTCCGAAATTATGTATAATGCAATTATTTCAGCTAATCAAGAAGAAAAAGACTTAGAAGATAAACTTTGCGAACAAATATTGATAGCTTAATTAAGTGTTTCACTGAAGCTATTTATTATGAGTTTAATCTTCAGTCGGCTTTAACAAATCCTAATTTAAGGGAGAAATCCTGATCATTTATCCTTAATTTTTGTTGTGGTATGGTAATGATTTAAGTAATTATGATTGTTATGAGGGTTACGAGAAAACCAGAGACGAAAAAATGGAATTATTGGGAGAAGGCGATCACGAAGTAGCACTGCCAGATACCATTAAACTTCTCAAGGGAATTATTTAACATCCTAATGTTACTCAAGAAATTTTAGATCAATTAACTAATTCTAATAACTCAGATGATGACATTCAGTAAGGTAAAAAAAACTTAATCTGTAGCATCAAAAAAATTAAGTCAATGTTGCATAATTTCTCATTTCACTACTGATAAATAAATAAGAAGTGAAATTAATGGTTGATAATACTATGAAATTAAGCAAAATTTTGCATTCTCTTGTGGAAAAAGATGCCAAAATCGTGGCAATTCCTGAGTTTATCATTGCAGGTACATACCATGATGAAAACCACGCTCAAAGAAGGATGCAACAACGAGCAATTAATGTCAATATGATTCGGGTAGCCTTGGCTTATGGGAAGTATCAATTCCATAGTCATGCTCGTACATGGACACTTCTTGATAAATGTCTCAAGAATACCATCTACGATTCATTAATTGATGATTTACGGGGATTGCGAATTATTGCCCCCATAGATAAGGAGGAAAAATGTTTGTTTATTACTACTGTTTATTGGGATTTTAAACTTGCTAATTAACCGAAAGTATGCGGGTCATTTTTTTGATTCTGCATATTTTTTAACACCTCTTTTGATATGTAAATAGAAATAATAAAAACTATGGCACAACTATTTCCTTCTTTAGAACAATTCCCTAATCTTCGTCAAAAACCCACAGATGGAGAATTACATTTAATCAATTTTTTAGTTGATAATTTAGATGATTCCTATGAGATCTATTTTCAACCTTTTCTTAATGGCGATCGCCCCGATATTGTTTTGATGAGGAAAGATTCAGGGGTGATGATTATTGAGGTAAAAGATTGGCATTTACAACATTATAGAATTAATAGTAAAAAGCAGTGGGAAGTAACTCAAAATGGGAATAATTGGTACGTCATAAAATCTCCAATTGATCAAGTTTTAGCTTATAAACAAAACCTCTATGATTTACATATTGAGAATTTATTAGAGAAAAAAATAAAACAACCTAATCATTGGGCAATCGTTACTTGTGCTGTTTATTTTCACTGGGAAACTGAAGAAAAAATTAACCACTTTTTAACAGCTAATTTTCAAGAAGATCAAAGTTATCTTAACTTTTTAAGTCATCAAATAATATTAGGGAATAACTCTTTAATAAAAGAAAACTTGAAGCAAATTTTAGCTAAACATTATTTAAGTAGAAAATCAAAATATTTTGATGAGGAATTATACAACAGTTTTAAACGTCATTTACAACCTCCTTATCACACAAAAGAAGAAGGAAAAGAATTAAATTATACCCCTAAACAACAAGAATTAATTATTAGTAAAATTGGTCAACAAAAAGCTAAAGGTGTTGCAGGTTCAGGAAAAACTTGTGTATTAGCTAAAAGGGCAGTAAATGCTTTAAAAAGAATAGAAAATGAATATATTTATCAACCTAAAATTATCATACTTACCTATAATATTACTCTAAAAAACTATATTCATGATCGAATTAGTGAAGTGAGAGAAGATTTTAATTGGGGCAATTTTTATATTACTAATTATCATGATTTTATTAAACAAGAATTAAATAATATAGGGATAAAAATCAATATTCCTGATGATTTTGATGATTGGGATAGCAAAACTCGTTCAACATATTTGGAAAAAAACTATTATAGTAATGTTGATTTATTTAGGGAAAATATAGACAAAATTAATCAATATCCTGTCATTTTTATCGATGAAATTCAAGACTATAAGAAAGAATGGGTAGAAATAATTAAAAAAATTTATTTACAAAATAATGGGGAATATGTAGTTTTTGGAGATGAAAAACAAAATGTTTATGAAAGAAAAATGGAAGAAGATAAAAAACCTTATACTGGTATAGGTGGCGGGTGGAATTTATTAAAACAATCTTTCCGTTTATCATCTAATATTGCTAGTTTAGCTAGTAATTTTCAACAAACATTTTTTATGGATAAATATGAGATAGAAAAAGTTGAAATTAGTGAGAATAATCTCTTTTCTTCCTCAGAATATATCGAGTATATTCCTCTAGCTGTATTTTCTGTAAAAGATATAGCTAATTTAATTCAAGAAAAAGTAAATAAATATAGTATTCATCCTAATGATATTTCCATTCAAAGCTCAAAAGTTGAAGTTTTAAGGAAAATAGATTACTCTTTTAGAAATAGTCAAAAACTGAAAACCACCAGAATATTTGAAACTCAAGAAATTTATCAGATTTTAGCAAAAGAAAGTTTTAATAATAATCAATTAAAAAATGTTCTTGAAACTATTAGAAAGAATAAAAAAAATAACTTTTGGATGAATACGGGGAATAGTAAATTGTCAACAATTCATAGTTTTAAAGGTTGGGAAATAGATACTTTATTTTTAATAATTGAAAAAGACTCAAAAGAAAATCCTTTTATGACGGATGAATTAATTTATACGGCAATTACTCGTTGTCGAAATAAATTATTTATCATCGATTTAGATGGAATTCGTTATCAAGATTTTTTCCAATGTTTTTTATCCTCAATAATGGTATAAATTTTTCGCAACTTTTAGTATTTATATAACAAAAATATGTGTTAATTAACTATTAAACTTATAAGCAATAATTTATCGCCAACAGAAGTAACACAGCTAAGATTATTAATCTAATAAGTTACCTGAAATATTGAGGGGATTTCCTTTTATATCCGTCACCACTATATCCCATTGACCATTATTTGCTATTTCAAAAGTAATTCTTTCACCATTACTACTAATCATTGGGTTTCTAATTTCATTTTTTAATTGAGTAATTAAAGGTCGTTTTTGTTGAGTTGTGCGATCATAAAGATAAAGTCCAGATTTTCCCTGTTTAATGGCCATAAAGACTAAATAACGCCCATCTTCTGAAATAGAAGGATTTGAAGCTATTTCATCCATGGCATTTAATGCGGGTAAATCTATCAGACGACGATTTTTGGCATCAAATAAAAATATATCTTGAGAGCCATTACGATCAGATACAAAAGTAATATACTGTCCAGAAATAGAGGGATTTAATTCTGATGAGCGACTGTTAAAACTTCGGTTATTATCTGAAAAAGGGAAACTTAATAATCGAGGATAATTACTACAACCTGTTAATAATAAAATACAAGTTAATAAATTAATTAGAAAAAATAATTTCACACTCTTTTATAATTTAAAGTATTGCTTTGAGGAAAAATTGAGGTAAAGCTAACATTCTTTTCCAGCGATAAGGTTCTTGATATAATCTATATAACCACTCTAAGTTATTATTGCAGAAAAATTCTGGCGCTCTTTCTTTGACACCTCCCCAAATATCAAAACTACCGCCAACACCAATCCACACAGCATTTGGCGCTAAATAGCGATGATTCATAATCCATAATTCCTGTCTTGGGACTCCTAAACCAACTAAAATTAACTTAGGTTGTTTTTCTTGAATAGTCTCACACCAAGCCTTTAATTCTCTTTCTGATAGATAACCATGATTGTAGATTATATTAATATTAGGTACTTTTTCCTGCCACATTTTAGCGGCATTTTCTGTGACACCCACACCGCCACCATAAAAACAAATGGGATAGTCTTTTCCTCGATTACCTAACTTTTGCAGTAAAGAAGACGCTAACTCAATTCCTGCGATTCGTTGTTGTTTTTGTCCTCTACGCCATAGATAAAGTATAATACCAGAACCATCGGGTACGACTAAATCAGCTTTTGTGATAACGTGAAATAACTCCTCATTTTTTTGTGCCATAATAGCCATTTCAGAATTCATGGTTATAACATGAGTCGATTCACCGTTATCGATGCGATTTATTAGCCAATCTTCATAATTATCACTTAAGTGTACTGGTAAATTAAGCACAGGAAAAGTTTTCATATCATTATTAATTTATCGACATTTATATATTGGTAAAACCTAAATTACTGAATCGAATAATTTTTGATGTTGTAAAGCACTTTCTAAGAAATACTCTGTCTTATTATCTGATAAATTTGCTACATTTTCATAAATTTCTAACCATTTTTCTGTAATTATATCTACTCTATCAGGTAAATTATTTAATTCGTAACCATCAATGCTAATTTCTTTCATTAAATTAGTTACTTTAGGATCATAAGATAACGCAAAACATTTACATTGTTCACTTTTTGCCATAATTAAGCTATGTAAACGCATTCCTATCATCATATCTATTTCTTGAAATAATCCTTTTAATTCTTGAGGATTTTCTATTATAGTAATTTGACAATTTTTTTTAATTTTTTCTCTTATTTGTTGACAAATTTTTAAATCTTTTGATTTCTGAAAAGGGATTAATATAATATTTGTTTGGGTTTTTTCTTGAAACTTGATTAAACTTTGACTTATTATTTCTATTTTTCCTTGTGTTAAACTAGAATGACATCGTAGATTAACTCCTATTCTTGGTTTAGGTAATAAGGATAAATTTTCTTTAATTTTACTAGATAATGCCCATACTGGATCAGCCGCAATTATATATTTTACTCCCCATTGTTTTAACATTTTAGCTGATGCTTTATCTCTAACACTAACACCATCACATTTTTTTAAAACTATTTTAGTTAACCATATAATAAAAGAAGTATTAATAGGGCCAATACCTTGGGCATAAGCAATAGTTTTTAAGCCCTTAAACTGTGCTAAAATCATTAAAGTTAAGTAAAATATCGCACTTTTTTTACTCGTAACATCTTGGATTAAACTTCCTCCTCCCCAAATAAATAAATCTTTTTTTCCTAATTTTAATATTTGTTTAAAAATTCCTAAGCGAGAATAGCTAATAACTCCATAATCTTGACTGGTTTTAGTCGGATTTCCTGACAAAATTATCGGTTGAAAACTATTAGGTAATCTTTCTAATAAACAAATTAATAACGCTTCATCTCCCGCATTTCCTTGCCCATAATAACCGCAAATTAACGCTTTTCTCATATTTTTTCTAATCTAATTTACTTAACTAAACTATCCTTAAAAATTATACTAGATTTTATAGTTAATTATTAATTGTTTTAGTTTTATCTTATCTTATCAGAAAAAAAAATTAAGAAAAATTTTAACTGAATATAGAAATTAAAGTTAAGTTTTTGTTGGCTTTTACCAATATACTTATTGATAATAATAACTTCATCCGTAATAAGATTATTATTATAAATTAAGACTTTATAAATATTAGTATTTAGACTAACTTTTATCTTATTTTTACTTTTTATCAAGTCATAAATATAATAATGTTTATAATAAATTTGAGTTACTTTTCTCCCTTGATATATAAATATATATGACTATTATTTCCCTTACTATCTTGATTCACCATTGCAGGATTAAAACCAAATTAGTTGTTTTAATGACTAAATTTTATCCTTTTATTTTATCAAAATACCCCTCAATTTTAATCTAAAAAAACGACATTATTATTAAAAATATCTAAAGTTTTATTATTTAACTATCTTTAACAAAAATTATCTGTAATAATTAAAATTTTTATTAATTTTTAATGGTTTTAAGTCTGCCAATAGTTTTATTCTCAGAGGTAAAAGTTTCTTTGGCGACTCGTTGAATATCATCGGCAGTGACGGCAGAAATAGCATCTAAACGAGTAAATAAATTCCGCCAATCTCCAGTTTTTCCTTGATATTCAGCTAGTAATCTTGCCATTCCAGCATTGGAATTAACTCCTCTTAATAAACCAGTTTTAGCTTGAGTTTTTACCCTTTCTAACTCATCTTTAGTCACAGGTTGAGTTTTTAATTTCTCAATTTCTGAATGTAAAGCGGTTTCTAATTCCTTCGCAGTACTATTGGGAGTTGACATGGCATAAAATAACATTAGGTTAGGATATTTATCTCCCGGAAAACCAGTGAAGCCTTCGGCGGTTAAAGCAATTTGTTTCTCTTCCACTAAAGATTTATATAGTCGAGAAGTACGCCCATCGCTTAAAATTGAACCAATCATGTCATAAACTACATAATCAGGATGATTCCCGTCTGGAATATGATAACCTTCAAGATAAATAGGTTGAGACGGATATTCTACCGTTATTTCTTTAGTTTGATTTTGCTTTGGTTCAGTTATATTTAAGTTAGCTGGTTTGCTGGTAGTAGGAAAACTTCCGAAATACTTTTGTGCCATTAATTTAACTTCTTTCGGGTTTACGTCACCGACAATGGCAATAGTAATGTTACTGCCACCATAGTAACTGTGGAAGAAATTTTGGACATCCTCTCTGGTAAGATTCTCTATGTCTGTCTGATAACCAATTACAGGGCGTTTATAAGGATGTTGGGTGAAAGCCGTATTTAAAAAAGCCTCAACCATCTTACCTACAGGGGAGTTATCCGTGCGTAGTTTTCTTTCTTCTAAAATTACTTGTTTTTCCGTATAAAATTCTCTGAAAACTGGGTTTAAAAATCTATCGGATTCCAAATACATCCACAACTCTAATTTGTTACTAGGAAAATTATAAAAATACACAGTGGCATCAGCAGAAGTTGCGGCATTTAAACCAACTCCTCCTTCTAATTCGATAATTTTTCCTAATTCATTTTGATTGACAAATTTACTTGCTTGTGCATTTAATTCTCTAAATTGACTGTCTAATTCTGCTAATTTTTCTTGGTTATTCTCTTTTTTTGCTTCCTTTATTTCTTCAAAAACTTTATCTAATTTATCTAAAATAATTTTTTCTTCTTGATAGTTATTAGTACCTATTTTTTTTGTACCTTTAAAGGCTAAATGCTCTAAAAAGTGAGCAACTCCAGTCTTTCCATCGGGCTCATTTGCACCGCCAACATCAACATAAGTTACAAAAGAAATAATTGGTGCATTTTTATTTTCTAAAACAATAAATTTGATATTATTATCTAAAGTAAATTCAGTAATATTATTTTTAACTTGCTCTAAATAAGGCTTTATTGATTGTGATTGATTAATTGACGGTGTTTTTGCTAAAGCTAAATGAGGCGAAAAATTCCAGAATAAAAGAGTTAATAAACACCAACCAAAAAGATTTTGTAACATTTTAAATAAGTAAAAGTGAAAGAATAAATAGGAGTAATATTGAGTTTTATAAAAAAAATTGTAGATAATTATCAATTATTAATTACTCTGCGAATTTCAGAATAGAAACAAGTTTGAGTAACTTCTCCATTATTTTTCACAATAGTATTGCGTAACCGTAAATTATCACTAGCAAAATAAATTCTTTCCTCCATAGATTGATTATTTTCTTCAATTATTAAAGTTAAAGATTCATCCTCAGCTAATATATATTTTCCCATTAAGGCTTTATCATCACTTAAAACTCGTAAAATTTTTCCTTGATTATGATTATTTTCATCAGCAAAAATCAACATTAAGCTATTTCCTTGTTGTTTTGGTTTACCCCAATCAGGAGAATTATCCCAATTTGAAGTCATCATCCCTAGACTTAAATCTAAATTTAGGTTATACTTTTCACAAAATTGCTCAACCTGTGAGTTATCATCGGACGATAAAAGATTAATAGTTATGTTCGCTTTACTGTTATCAACGTTATCTTGAGTAAGATTGTAAGTTGTACGTTGAGAAAACCAATCCCCAGAAGTTTTTTCTAAAAAAGTATTAATATCCATCAATATCGAATTTTGTTTGTTATAGCATTATTAATTATAAAGTATTGGTTTCTTTCTCAAAAGACTTCTATAGATTAAAATGACATAAAAAGAAAACTTATTACTTTAACTAAATCAATAATTATGATAATCTTACCCGGCACTATAGTTACAGTTACTAATGTTGATGATATTTATTACAGATTTGAAGGCTTAGTGCAAAGAGTTACCGATGGAAACGCAGCAGTATTATTTGAAGGAGGCAACTGGGATAAACTTATTACCTTTAGGTTATCAGAATTAGAGGTTGTCGATCCTAAAAATAAAAAATAATCCATTAACTACGCAATTAACTATTAACAATTATTATTATTCTTTTTTTCATTAGACTTTTTGCAGAAGTGGAGTAATGAGTAATAAGTAATGAGTAATGAGTTAAGAAATTAACGTTTTCCATCCTAAAATAGATTTTACTTTTTATTTTACAAGAGATCTATTATAAGAATTAACAATTAAATTTTTTATACATTCACTCTTTCCATTTCCCCTGACATCTAACACCTTTTTCAAGGAAAAATTTATCCCCAACCCAAGTAAGAGAGTCATTTTTTTTCCTCTTATTTCCTTTTATTTCCTTTTAAAAGGGAGTTAAAGTTTTTAGGGATAGAGATTGTTGCGTCTGAGGATGACTAAAATTAATTTCTCGCGCATGAAGATGCAATCTAATCTTATTATCCTCTAATTTTCCATATAAGCGATCGCCTTTGATAGCTATTCCTAAACCTTCAAGACAATGGATTCTTAGCTGATGAGTTCTTCCTGTGATAGGTTTTAATTGTAATCGTGTATGGCCATTTTCTATTCCCATGACCTGAAAATGAGTAACACTAGGTTTACCATAATCATAATTTACCTCTTGTCGTGGGCGTGTCAGTGGATTTGACCATAAAGGTAAATTAATCATTCCTTCTGAAGTAGAGATTAAACCATCTAACACCGCCTCATAAACTTTTTTAACCTGTCTTTGGGCAAATTGTCGAGATAAATTGACATAACATTCTTTAGTTTTTGCCAAAATTAATATGCCTGAAGTATCTTGATCTAATCTATGGACTGTGGTAATATAATGGTTACGATTATCCCTAGAAATCTGACTAAAACGACTAATCACACTGTCAAAATTTTCCCTTCCTCTACCTGATACTGATAATAACCCACTGGGTTTATTTACCACCAATAACCAATCATCCTCATAAATAATCGGGATAGATTCTTGAGTATCAAAAGGTGTAAAAGTAGGTAAACCCGATAACAAAAAGCCCATTAACGGCTGACATCTTTCCTCACAAGCAGGATAGAAATTACCTTCAATTTTTTCTCCATCTGGAGAATTTTCTCCCCACCAAAATTCAGCCATAGCAAGGGGTTGTAAATGATTTGTTGCCGCATAGTGTAATAGTTTCGGGGCGCAACAATCTCCCGTACCTGTGGGAATAAAAGTTTTATTAAATAATTTGCCTACGCTTAAACTATCCCCTTTAAAATTAGTAATAGTATAGGCAGTTTGCATTTGTGCTTGTAACTGTTTTGATAATTCTTTTCGTTGTGATTTTAGTTGTTGAATTTTAAGACTATTTTGATTAATTACTTGTTTTAAAGGATTTAATTTTTCTTGCCATTTATATTTAAAATTACGTCTTTCCCAATCATCTTTTCTACTTTCTTGCTGTAAATTATACAGTTTTTTATCAAGATTATTTTCTAGTAATAGTTGATAGTAAAATATAATATCTCTACTTTTTTGTGATAGTTTAGATAAAAATTCTGTCACCAAAACTATTATAAATTGATGATTTTGAAGACTATTTACATATAAAATCCGTTTTTTATCTCTAACTTTTTTTCTTTCATTATGAATAACTTTTAATTCTTGCCATTGACTTTCATATTCTATATTTAGTTGTAAATATTCTTGATTAATAGATAAATTTGTGAGGGTAATAATCTCATTTTTAATATTATCTAATTGTTTAATAGTTAAATTTTCAGCTAAAGCAATAACAGAATTACTAGAAATTTGTGATACCCAACCATTAACTTCTTTTTGACTATTTAATAATCCTGAAAATGCTTTAATTACTCCTATTTTTCCTTGATTATCTTTTACTATTAAAATTCCTAACATTTTTCCTTTGACGGTATAAAAGTTAATTTTTTTCAATTGATGATATAAATTTAAGGCAATTTTTTCTGCTAAATTTGTGCGAGGTAATTTAAGGGTAATTCCTGTTTTTGGGCAGATTCCCTCATAATAATAAGTGATAACCTCTTTTTCTTCTATTTCTACTAAAGAGATAAAATCTGTTAAAGGATGAAATAATTTATCTAAATGACTCAAAATAAGAATATTTTTTTGCTAATTAAACTATGTTTTAAAAAACTGGTGGGAGATGAAAAACTTAATGGATGTAGAAAAAATCAAACCTGAAACCGACTTAAATCGGATATTCAAACCATCGAACTGAGGTTAAGTTAGTATTTGACTATTAACTATAATCTATCAAGAAAAGACCTAGGTTAAAAAAAATCAGTAAAATTTTTCTAAACTTATTATTTGAGATTGAAAAATTACGATAAACTAAAGGTACATCTTGAGATGAATAATCACAATTAACTCATTAGAGAAACGAGAGTGAATGAGCGTTATTTATTGCCTCAATCCCCATTGCGAAGAACCAAAAAATGATACCAGAACAAAAAAGTGTCGGAGTTGTCAATCTAATCTGATACTCCATAAACGCTATGTTGCCATCAAAAAAATTGGGCGAGGTGGTTTTGGTACAACCTATTTAGCGGTAGATATGGCACAAAAAAATCGCTACTGCGTTATTAAACAACTGGAATTGGCGGCGGCTAATCCTGACTCTCATCGCACTGCCCTTGATTTGTTTGCTAGGGAAGCAAAAACTCTGGCAAAATTAGATCATCCTCAAATACCGAAATTGTTAGATTATTTTGAAGAAAACGATCAATTTTATCTAATTCAAGATTTTGTGTTAGGGAAAGATTTAGAAAAAGAAATCAAAAAAGGTGGAATTTATCAGGAAAGTTCTGCAAAACAGTTTCTTCGTTTTATGTTGCCTGTTTTAAAGTATATTCATTCACAAAAAGTAATTCATAGGGATATTAAACCCGGAAATATTCTTCGAGAAAAAGAGACTAACAAATTATTCTTAATTGATTTTGGGGCGGTAAAAGAACAAGCTAACACTCAGTTAATGAGTCAAAATCCTCAAAGTGCTTTTACAAAAATTTCCGTCGGTACGATGGGATTTGCACCGCCAGAACAATTAGCTATGCGTCCAGTGTATTCTAGTGATGTTTATGCTTTGGCTGCTACTTGTATTTATTTATTAACAGGAAAAGCACCAAAAGATTTATGTGACAATAATACTGGTGAATTAACTTGGGAAAAATATACTAATGTTAGTGCTAATTTTGCTAAAGTTTTAAACAAAATGCTGGAGTTAGATGTTCGTAAACGTTATGTTTCAGCGGATGAGGTTATTAAAGCCTTAGAATTAGTACCCTATGAACAAGAATTAGCTGGAAGTATGGTTAATTTAAGTAGTGGTAAAGATTCTAGTGACGATGAAGAACAAGATGTAACTATTGCTAGTTCAACTTCTCAAAATTTAGCGGATGCCATTAGAAAAAGAAAGGAAAAATTAGCAGGAAATAGTCCATCATCGAGAAGTCAACAAAATGTTTTACCTTTGAGCCAACCTAAATTACAACTAACTCCTGAAATGATTATCCAAGATTATCGTCAAGGAAATCGTAATTTCAGTCAACAGGTTTTAAGTGAGTTGGATTTACACGGTTTAAAGTTAGCTGGGGCTAGTTTTTCTCAAAGTAAATTAATCGGCGTAAATTTACAAAAAGCGAATCTTTATCGCACTAATTTTTATAATGCTAATTTGGCACAAGCAAATCTTAAAGAGTGTAATTTACAAAGGGCAGAATTATATAAGGCAAATTTAAAAAATGCTGATTTACAGGGTGCTGATTTAATGGGGGCAAATCTTAATAGTGCTATTTTAAAAGATGCTAACTTAGGAGGTGCTAATCTTAAGGGTGCAAAAGTAGATGATGAGCAACTTAAAACAGCAAAAACTAATTGGCGTACTATTTTCCCCGATGGTAAAAAACGATGGTGGTAGGTAATTCTTGATTTTATTCTCTACTATAGCCTTTAAATTTATTCACCAATCCATGACAAAACGATGATTATTAGTTATTGTGTTAATCCTAGTTGTTCTCAACCAAAAAACCACCCTAAATTAAAGAAATGTAATACTTGTGGTTCTAGTTTAATTTTAAATAATCGTTATCGAGTCATCAAGATGTTAGGCAAAGGTGGATTTGGGGCGACTTTTGTGGGAGTAGATTTAACGGTAGTAGGTGATCCTTTGTGTGTAGTCAAACAATTACGACCCATGGCTGATGATCCTCAAGCCCTGAAAACTGCTATTAGTTTATTTGAAAGGGAAGCTAAAACTTTAGGGAAAATAAGCCATCCTCAGATACCTAAGTTGATGAATTACTTTGCAGATCAAGGACAATTTTACCTGATTCAAGAATTAATTAACGGACAAAATTTACAGCGAGAAGTTAAAACTCAAGGGGTTTATGGTGAAATCGCTTTGAGAAGGTTTTTAGAAGAAATTACTCCTATTCTTAAGTATCTTCATTCGGAAAAAGTTATTCACCGAGACATTAAACCTGCTAATATTTTAAGACAAAAAAAAGATGGTAAATTAGTTTTAATTGATTTTGGAGCGGTAAAAGATCAAGTAAATACTCAATTAGCTAAAACTTTTGGGCAAACTGCCTTAACTAAATTTTCTGTAGGTACAATGGGTTACGCACCTCCAGAGCAATTGGCTATGCGTCCAATATATTCTAGTGATATTTATGCTTTAGGGGCGACTTGTGTTTATTTGATTACGGGTAAATCACCGAAAAATTTTAATATTGATCCTGATACAGGACAACTACTTTGGCAAGAAGATATTAATATTAGTGGCGGTTTGGTGAAAGTGATTAACAAAATGTTGGCTCAAGATACCCGTGAACGTTACAAAAGTATTGATGAGTTGATTGAAGCCCTTAATATTCAACCTTTTCAACAGAGTTTGAGTCAAAATATTGTCGGTAATCAAATTTCTAGTAACAACACCATTGATTTAAGTCAATTAGAAGTTCATGGTACGGATGATAATATTACTCAAGTAACAAAAACAATTTCTACTACGGAAAAAATTCAAAAAGCAATTCAACAAAGACGGATGAATAAATCCTCTAAAAATCTCTCGATTAAATGGGATGAAGAAAAATTTTTCACTGCTTTTAATAATGGTAAAAAAGATTTTAGTGATCAAGATTTGCAAGGTTTAAATTTACAAGGTAGTAAGTTAAATAAATGTATTTTTCGTTATTCTCAATTACAAGGAATTACTTTCGCTGATGCTAATTTATCTCAAGGTAATTTCTATAGTGCAGATCTAAATTCTGCTAATCTTAGTAATGTTAATGCTTTTCAAGGATATTTTTCCAAAAGTAATTTAGAAAATGTGGATTTTAAAGGTGCAAATTTAGGAAGTGCAGATTTTACTAATGCTAACCTAAGCAATGCTAATTTATGTGGTGCAAATCTTAAAAATGCGAAAATAAATCAACAACAGTTAAAAGAAGCAAAAATTAACTGGAATACTATTTTTCCTGATGGTAGTCGCCGTTGGTGGAAAGTTTTTTAAGGAAAGTAAACCTTACACTCATATCTTGCACCCCATTGACTGGTTAGGGGGAGTAATGAGTAAGAAGTAATGAGTAATGAGTTTCAGAATTGATACTAACCGCTATAAAATTGATTACCTCACTTTAGAGTATTAAGTATTTTTGTTCTGGTGCAAGATCTCAGTTACACCCCTACTATCTGTCACCTTTTATTTAGTGCAAGATGTGAGTTTTATAAATGTTACTTTTAATTAAACGTCAATAACGGTAATCCAATCTTGATACTCAACGTCTCTATTTTCAGTAATGGCGGTTAGCTTTTCTTTAATTTTATTAGTAATAATTTTCTCTTCGGGAAGAGGATAATTTTCGACTCTTTTGACAGGGGTAATTTTCGCCGCCGTGCCACATAAAAATACTTCATCGGCAATAAATAATTCTGTTTTATCTATTTCTCTTTGCTCAATTTCTATGTTAAAATTTTTCGCAATGGTCAAAATACTATCTCTGGTAATACCTTCTAAAATATCTTGATCAAAACTAGGAGTAATTAATTTATTATTTCTTACCATAAAAATATTCATTCCTGTGGCTTCACAAACTTTTCCTTGAGAATTCATCAAGATTGCTTCATCAAAACCACTATCTACGGCTTCGGTTTTTGCTAAAGCTGATGTAATATAAGCACCACTAATTTTTCCTCTTAAGGGTAAACTACGATCTTCTTGACGATACCATGAACTTAAACGACAATTAATACCATCAGGAGAAAGATAATCACCCATTTCTAAACCATAAACAAAGAAGTTTTTTTCAATGTTATGAAGTCGTGGCGCAATGCCTAAATCTGAGGTATAAACAAAAGGACGAATATAAAAAGCATTAGTGGGTTTATTTTTACTAACGAAATCCTTAATTACTTCTTCAATTTTAGTGGGAGAAAGATCATAATGTAAGTATTTGGCACTATTACTTAATCTCTGACAATGACGATCTAAACGAAATAATAACACTTGTTGGGGATTAGCGGGGTTAATTGTCCCTCTCAATCCACCAAACGCACCTGTACCATAATGTAACGCATGGGTAGCAATGGAAATATTAGCTTCGACAAAAGGAATAAACTTACCTTCAAAATAAGCGATGGGTAAAAAATCTGGCATGATTTATGATTTTATAGTCTAATAAATATATTATTTACATATACTAATTAATCGTATCATTAAAGGAATAAACAATAGACCTCTTGCAAAATTAATAATTAACATGAAAAAATAGTAGAATAAGATAAATTGTTAGCGGACTCTCAGCGCCACTTTGTGGACGTCTTCAATTTAATCAAAAGAAATAAGTACGTTTATAGAGTTAATCATAATTTTTAATTATATAGCTTTAGCCTAGTAAAAGTAAATACCACTAGTGGAAAAATACACAAATTAATTCTTAGGATTTTTTGAATTTATTTTGAGATAATAATCATCTCTTTCTGCTCTATTTAATAATTATAAATTTCAGTAATTAAGTTAAATCTTAACCCAAATCTTTTTCTTTTATTTCTATATTTTTCTGATAGTATTTTGACTATTTTCAGTTTTTTATTTATATGTTCAATTACGATTCTTTGTCTATTTAACTCTCTATTTTTTCTTTTTTAGTTAATTTTCTGACGTTGCTGATGTAAGCTATGAACGTTATGGTAACGATACATCTTTCCAGTGAAAATAATGTATTAAGAGGCGTAAATTATTTTCCAGACTATTTTAATTTATATCTTAAATCAGCAACGCCAGACTTAAATATTATTAAGGAAAACCTAATTATTTATTTTTGTTAAATCCTGATTTTACTTCAAAATTTTTATTATTAAAACTTTGTTGAAATATTATCAAAGGCTTTATAAAAAAATATTTTTTAGGGATAATTATTTTTGATAAATTGATGATTTATTCTTAATTTTAAATAAAAATAAATTGAAAATAAATAGTTTTTAATGCCTTATAATAGTTATTATTAAACGTTTTAACATAGTAATTTTTTTTATGGCTATAATATCAGGCTCAGGTTTGATCAATGGAACTATAGACGATGATATTATTACAGGCTCAATGTCTATAGATATTATTTTTGGCAATAACGGTAATGATTCTATCAAGGCACTAGGCAATGATGATATTATAAATGGTGGTGATGGTAATGATACTGTGGATGGAGGAAATGGTGTTGATGTTATTTCAGGAGATGATGGTAACGACAGCATCGATGGTGAAGAAGGTAATGACATAATAACTGGAGATATTGGAAATGATATTCTTCGTGGGGGAAACGGAGATGATATTCTTCGTGGGGGAAACGGAAGTGACACTATTTTCGCAGGAGGAGATAATGACTCTATCTTCGGTGATGGTGGTGACGACTTTATCGTAGCAGCTGAGGGTAATGACTCTATAGAAGGTGGTATTGGTCGTGATCGTATTTTCGCAGGAAGAGATAACGACTCTATTTTCGGTGGAGATGATAGTGACTTTATCAATGGTGATGGTGGTGGTGATGAAATAAATGGAGATGCTGGTAATGACGATATCAATGGAGGTGATGGTAATGACGAAATCTTCGGTGCTGTCGGAGATGATCTTATTAATGGTGGAAAGGGTACTGATAGTTTGACGGGGGGTAAAGGAAATGATCTTTTATTTCTTGGTACGAGTCCTACAGATATTGATATATTATTATATAGTTCAGGTGATGGTAGTGATACCGTTAATGAATTTATAACCAATGATCAATTCTTGTTTACAGGCATCAATAATATTGACGTTGTGAAAGTTGGTTTTAAGACTGAACTAAGATTGGGTAACGGCATCGCAGAAGATCCTAATTTTGGTACGGGGGATCTACTAGCTACGTTGTTTAATTTTAACAACTTTACTACCAATAACTTAGCAACGGGTAGTAGTGGCACGTTATTCTTTAACTAAGAAAAAGCAAATTTGATTTCGTGGGGTTTCTTTGATGGTTTGTAGTTTCTAACTCAATGAAACCCTTTTCTTATTTTTTCTCTCCTAAATCCCCAGTTATGGGGACTTTTTTCTAAAGCTAAACTAAAACAGGTACAGAGGTTTCCCAACGCTGAACGGCTTTTCCTATTACTGCTAATTCTGTCGTTAAACGATCAAAAGCATCAGGGGTTAAGGATTGTGGGCCATCCGATAAGGCTTTCGCTGGGTTTGGGTGTACTTCTATCATTAGAGAATCAGCACCTCCAGCAATGGCAGCCATAGCCATACTAGGTACATATTCCGCTTTACCTGTACCATGACTAGGATCAATCATGATGGGTAAATGAGTTAAAGAACGTAAAACTGGAATCACAGATAAATCTAGTACATTACGAGCATACTCTCTATCAAAAGTGCGGATTCCTCTCTCACAAAGAATAACGTTGGTATTTCCCCCAGCAAGAATATACTCTGCCGCCATTAACCATTCAGCAATAGTTGCAGACATACCTCTCTTAAGTAAAACAGGTTTAGGTTGTGCTCCAACTTTTTTTAACAGGGAGAAATTTTGCATATTTCTTGCCCCTACTTGAATTATATCAGCGTATTCGACAATTTTATCTAAATCCGCAGTGTCCATTACTTCCGTAACAATACCTAATCCAGAAGCATCCCTAGCGGTGGCTAGTAGTTCTAATGCACTTTCGCCATGACCTTGAAAGGCATAAGGAGAAGTACGAGGTTTATAAGCGCCTCCTCTTAAAAATTTCGCTCCAGCGGCTTTGACTCTCATGGCAGTTTCCACGATCATCTCTTCGTTTTCCACGGAGCAAGGACCTGCTACCATAACGATGGGATGATTCAAGCCAAAAACTACTTCACCGTTAGGAGTTGAGACAACTACATCACTAGGTTGTCCATTGCGATAATCTAAACTAACTCGTTTAAAAGGTTTTTCTACTCTTAAAACGGTTTCAATCCAAGGGCTTACTTCTTGAATTTGTTCTGGGTTAAGGGAAGCAGTTTCTCCCACTAAACCAATAACTACTTTACTTTGTCCGATAATTTTTTCTGGTGCTAAACCCCAGGTGGTTAATTCATCTCCAATACGATTAATTTCGACTTCAGGAGTTCCCACTTTCATTACAACGATCATAATTGATTTACCTTTATGAATTAATATGCTAAGGCGAGTATTTGGTTATAGTTGTTAATTTTTTATGTGTAAGTATTTTCTAGGAAGTGACTCGTTCAAAATAGCTGAATAATTAATTATTTATTAATAGACTCTTGTCGAGCATTTTTCCAAGCAGAAGTAAATCTACGAAAATTGACGGTAAAATCTGACCAACCCCACCAAGTACCTTCTCTTTCTTCATCCCAAGATGTGGAAAGAACGCCATAACTTAAACCTAACACACCTAGCCCAAATAAACCCATCGTCACTAACAAAACTGCTGTATTCGGTACTTTTAACCATTTTTGGGTAACGACAACATAAGAAGCAAAAAATGTAAAAATACCCATTCCTGTTGGAATACCGCTAAAAATAGCGATTCTTTTTAACATTCGGTTGCTAATTACTTCGGGAATTGCCGCCTCGGAGGTACTTTGTTTTTTACCCTGAGAATCTTTACTCGATAAGTTTGTTGACTTTTCTAGGGGATTATGAGAGGGTTTTTTGGTGATTTTTTTATTCTTTTTTGGTTCAAAAGGTAGGGAATCTCGATTTGATGACGATGGCATGATTATTTATGAATATGGATTTTAACCACGAATACCTAACTTTTTGATTAAGTCTTGGTAGCCTTGGACGTTTTCTTTTTTAATGTAACTTAATAAACGTTTCCGTTGACCGATGATTTTTAAAAGTCCACGACGAGAAGAATGATCTTTTTTATTAACTTTTAAGTGTTCGGTAAGTTGAGTAATTCTAGCGGTAAGTAATGCTACTTGTAAAGCAGATGATCCTGTATCAGTTTCATGTACTTGATATTCTGTGATAATTTCTTGTTTTTTTTCTAAGGTTAAGCTCATTTTTCTTTAAAAGTTTAAATACTGCAATCTAACATTATATCATATCTTGATGTTAAGAATTGAAAAGAAATCATAAAAGAGGTTTAAGGTTTTTCCTCCTTTCCATTATTCATTATCAACTATTTTTTTGACATTTCCTGATTTAATCCAGCCTTCTTCGCCACTATTGGGAATACGCACTTTTTGCCATTGGTTATCATTACTGGTACTTAAAATAATTAATTCTGAATTATAACCGACTCCTCCGACTCTTTCTGCGTCTTTACTAGGATTTGAACGTAAACTTAAACCTGTTGACCATGTTACTGTTGCTTTATATGCTCCTTTTGGTAAAGTTTCTGTCTCTTCGGGTTTTTCAGATTCTGGTTTTTTTGTTTCCAAGGTGGCTGGTTTTGTTTCTTCTTTGGTAACAGCAGCAGAGGGTTTTGTTTCTTTTTCTTTGGAGGGTTTTTCTTCTGAGAATACTGGTTTAGAGGTATTTCCTGCGACATTGGTAAGGAAAAAGTAAGCTCCTCCTGCAATTCCTGCACCGAATAGGATTATACCTAAGAAAAAACCAATAATAAATTGAAATAGACTTGATGGATTCATAGTTGACATATAAGATTTAATGGTGTGAACAATGAACAGTTAGTTATATGATTTAAACTTTGGAAGTTAGACAAAATTACTATTTTCTGAGTTTTTAATACTCTTTGTCGTGGGTTGTGGGCATTACCCACCCTACGTTTAGAGTTAGTGCATAATTTTTAGACTTTTTCTAATAAGTTGATCAATAGCAATCTATGGACATTGATTTATCTCATTATTGAGTTAAAAATAGCCTTATTATGAATAAGTATATTCTATTAAAAATATTTAGTCGTGAATAATATTAACTGCTAATGGATTATATAAAAATTAGAATTAAATTATATCTATTTATTTTATTACCTTAAGAAATTTATCATCATGATTGAGCAAAAATTAATACAATTAAGAAATCTTTTTCAAGACATGAATCAGGGCTTAATTGCATATTCTGGCGGTATTGATAGTACTTTAGTGGCAAAGGTTGCTTATGATGTTTTAAGACATCGTAGTGTTGCTATTACGGCGGTATCTCCTTCTCTATTACCTGAAGAATTAGATGAAGCTCAACAACAAGCTAAATTTATCGGTATTAACCATGAATTAGTCTATACAGAGGAGATGAATAATCCTAACTATACTTCAAATCCTGTTAATCGTTGTTATTTTTGTAAAAGTGAATTACACGATAAACTTAAACCTCTTGCTTTACAAAAAGGTTATCCTTATGTGATAGATGGAGTTAATGCTGATGATTTACAAGATTATCGCCCAGGTATTCAAGCTGCTAAAGAACGAGGTGTGCGATCGCCATTAGCAGAATTAGGTATAACGAAAATGGAAGTAAGAGAAATAACGAAAATATTAGGGTTGCCTTGGTGGGATAAACCTTCTCAGCCTTGTCTTTCATCTCGTTTTCCCTATGGTGAAGAAATTACCTATGAAAAATTACATCGTGTTGGTAGAGCAGAAATCTATCTCAGAAATTTAGGTTATAGTAATCTTAGAGTGAGATCTGATGGTGATACGGCACGAATAGAGTTATTACCAGATCAAATTAATGATTTTGTTAAGCAAACTAATCTTAATGAACTTGTTAATTATTTTCAATCCTTGGGGTTTATTTATGTGACTCTCGATTTAGAAGGTTATCGTAGCGGTAAATTAAATCAAGTCATCAAAAATTAGAAATTATCAATGAAAATGTATGGTTAATCACTCTGAAATCTAATTTAATCCTATAATCTAGTATTCAACGGACAAACAAGGAATACTAAAAAATTCATATAGGTTATGTATAATTCTCGAAAAACATCGGATTTGCCCCATGTCGTTATCGTTGGTGGTGGTTTTGCTGGTTTATATGCGGCAAAAGAGTTAGGAAAAGCACTGGTGAAGGTAACATTAATTGATAAGCGCAATTTTCACCTTTTTCAACCTCTTTTATATCAAGTAGCCACTGGCAGTTTATCCCCTGCGGAAATTTGTTCTCCTTTGCGGTTAGTGGTGGGTAAAAATAAAAATACCCATGTCATTTTAGATGAAGTTATCGACATCAATCCTGAAGAAAAACAGGTAATTATGCGTGAAGGTATTTTAAATTATGATTATTTGATTATCGGTACAGGTGTAAGTCATCACTACTTCGGAAATGATCAATGGGAAAAAGATGCCCCTGGATTGAAAAGTATCGAAAATGCCCTTGATATTCGTCGTAAAATCTTCCTTGCCTTTGAAGAAGCGGAAAAAGTATCTTCTATGGAAGAAAAAGAAGAATGGTTAACTTTTGCTATTGTCGGTGGTGGCCCTACAGGGGTAGAATTAGCTGGTGCGATCGCCGAAATTGCCCATAGAATCATTAAAGATGACTTTAAAGAAATAGACACAACCAAAGCTAAAATTTTCTTAATTGAAGGGATGAATCGGATTTTACCACCTTATCCCGAAGATTTATCTCAAAAAGCGAAAGAATCCTTAGAATATTTAGGGGTAACAGTGTTAACTAATCGGATGGTGACAAATATTGAGAAAAGTAGGGTAAATATACGTTATGGAGAAGAAGAAGAAACAATCAAAGCTAGGACAATTTTATGGGCTGCGGGGGTAAAAGCCTCTAGTTTAGGAAAAATTATTGTGGAAAAAACTAACGCCGAAAGTGATCGAGTTGGTAGGATTATCGTTGAGCCTAATTTAAGTATCAAAGATTATCCTAATATTTTCGTGGTGGGTGATTTAGCTAATTTCTCCCATCAAGACAATAAACCCTTGCCCGGCATTGCACCCGTAGCCATGGCTCAAGGGCAATATATGTCAAAATACATTAAAGCACAGATTAAAGGTGAAACCATCCCACCATTTCGTTATGTGGACAAAGGAAGTTTAGCCGTAATTGGGGATAATCATGCCGTTGTGAATCTTGGATTTATGAAATTATCGGGCTTTATTGCGTGGTTAGTATGGGTATTTGCGCACATTTATTACTTAATCGAATTTGATAGTAAATTAGTAGTGATGATTGAATGGGGATGGAATTACATTACGAGAGGAAGAGGTGCAAGATTAATTACTGGAGAAATTAGTGAGAAAAACTTGATTAATGAATCCTTTAATAATGACCATTATGCTTCTTCTTTAACGGAAAAAGAAAAAGTTGAAGTGTAATAATTAGGAAAGAGAATATAGTCGGGTGGGCATTGCCCACCAAATCAATGGTTTAGTCTTGTTTTATTCTTGATAGAATTTCTAAATAATTTGTGAGAATTTTCGCTCCCTAACCTTCTAATTTTCGGATAAATTAACTCATTATTTTCTTACGACTCAAATCGGATTAATATATCTATTATTAATTTTTAATTACAGTTTTCTTGATTAGATAAAGAATCATTATTTATGGTATTAAACCAGTTATTAATAACTTGCTTTTTTTCTTGAGAATTTAAAACGGAGTTAACAAAATTTTCCCAATTTGGATCATTGTTAGGAAGAATTAAACCATATTTTTCACAAGTAAAAGGAGGTTGAGGAATTAAAACATATTCTTGATTATTTCCGATCAATATTTGTTGTGCTAGAGATTCTCCTATTAATAAAATACCATCATTAGCAAAACCATCAATTCTTCCTTGTCTTAAAGCTTGTAAAGCTCTTTGTGTACCCTTTATTCCTTGAAATAATTGGAATTGTGCTTGAGGATATTTTTCTTTAATTAATGTTTCTGTATTGGTGAAAAGTAATAAACCAATAGTTAAGTTTTTACCATCAGAATTAAGAAATTTTGAGGCGTTATCTTGTCGAGTAATAAACTGAATACCTGAGATAAAAAAAACATCAGAAAATATTACTTTATCATCATCTAAGGCTCTAATAGTATTAGGCCCACATTCTAAATGTACAACTTTATCTTCTACAATAGAAAACCGATTTTGTAAACTAGATATAACCACTGTAACTGTGATAATATTGCGATCAATTTTCTGGGATAATTTTTCTCTAATTAAAGCGACTAAATCAAAACAGATTCCTTGTAATTCACCATTATTATTACGATAACCAAAAGGAATTGCATCACTTCTAATGCCTACTTTTAATAATCCTGTGCGATTAACTTCTTCTAAAATAGATTCATTTTCAGCATTAACATTAAAGGGAATAAATAACATTAAAATAGTGGAAATAGTAATGCTAATAAGTTGATCAATTATCTTAAATTTAATCATTTCTTATTCAGTATTTAGTCAAAAATGATCATTTTTTTATAGTAACTTGACATTAACAATCAACGATGGATTAGAAATTTGTAGGGGTGAATGGCATTCACCCAAAAGATTAACAATCAGCAATATTTTATGGATAAAAAGCTAAGGTAGGTAAACCTAAATCTTCACTCCATCCCATCATTAAGTTTAGACATTGAATAGCTTGTCCTGCTTGTCCTTTGATTAAGTTATCAATAGCAGACATAACAATTACTCGTCCAGTACGGGGATCAACTTCAATACCAATATAAGCTAAATTAGTACCACAAGCCCATTTTGTTTGAGGATAAATACCATTACCCAAAACTTTAACAAAACTAGAGTTACGATAAAAAGCGTTATAGATAGTGAGTAAGTCTTCTGTAACTAATCCAGGATCTCTTAAAGTACCATAAACGGTAGATAAAATTCCTCTAGGCATGGGAATTAAATGAGGGGTAAATTGTACTTTTACTTCACTTCGGGCTAAATCTGAGCAAATTTGTTCAATTTCGGGGGTATGTCGATGTTTTGCAACGCCATAAGCACCAAATGAACTATCTGCTTCTGCTAACAGTAAATTTATTTTAGCTTGTCTGCCACCGCCAGAAGTGCCTGATTTGGCATCAATAATAATAGTATCAGGCAAGACTAAACCTTGTTTTAACAGGGGTGCAAGAGCGAGTAAACTAGCAGTGGGGTAACATCCAGCACAGCCAATTAAGGTACTATTTCTAATTTGTTCTCTATATAATTCAGGCAACCCATAAACCGCCGTAGCTGCAATGTGATGATCTTTTCTTTGAGTTTTATACCATGCTGTATAGGTGTCTAAATTTTTAAAACGATAATCAGCAGATAAGTCTAAGACTTTACATCCTTTTTCGATTAATGAGGGTGCAAAATCACAAGCCAATCCGTTAGGTAATCCTAAAAAGACTACTTGACAACGAGAAGCGATAATATCTAAGTCTATAGGCTCAATTTTTATTTTTACCCGATGTTGTAAATGAGGATATAAATCACCGTATTCTTTTCCTGCACTACTATCACCGCCAAGATAAACAATCTCAACCTGAGGATGTTCTAATAACATTTTGACTAATTGTACACCACCGTAACCCGATGCACCCACAATACCTACGGATATTTTTTGCGACTCATCCATGATTATTAATCTATAATTTCGATATTTTCAGCAATTTTAGTATGAAATTAGTTTTTTAGATCAATAGATATTCCACGAGAAGAATCAATTAATTGTTCACTGTTTATGTAATAATTCTTAAAGAACTTTTAAGATTTGCTTAACATATCGTCATGAGTGAAGCAGCCAAAGAAAAAACTTTAGCCGAAATGGCGCCTCCTAGTTATGAATGTCGTTCCTGTGGTTATATTTACGCACCTTCTAAGGGTGATAGTAAAACAAAGATAGCTGCAGGTACGTTGTTTACTGATTTACCCAGTAATTGGCGGTGTCCAGTGTGTGGTACTAATAAAACAGCATTTACGAATATTGGGGCTCAAGATGCACCGTCAGGATTTGAAGAAAATTTAGAATTTGGTTTTGGAGTTAATAAATTAACACCCGGGCAAAAAAATTTACTAATTTTCGGTGCTTTAGCTTTAGGTGTCTTATTCTTTCTTAGTTTATACGGATTGAACTAACCATTGATTAAGACTAATTGATCAAATTATATATTGGAACTAAAAATGAATCTGTTATTGAATCGACTAAAACAAATTTTAGTATTGATAGTAGTCAGTTTTTTGTGCATTAGTTGTGTTCATTTACCTTCTATAGCTCAAAATCCTTGGCAACTAATTAATTTAGAAACAGAAGCTACTTTTGCGGATTTAGCTTTTACTAGCAACTCTAATCACGGTTGGTTAGTAGGTACACAAGCTACTTTATTTGAAACCGAAGACGGTGGAGAAACTTGGCAACCTAAAATTATTGATTTAGGAGAAGAAAAAGTCAACTTTACTGGTGTTAGTTTTAATGGTGATGAAGGTTGGATTACTGGTGAGCCTTCTGTACTTTTACATACTAATAATGGTGGTAAAAATTGGGATCGTATTCCTTTAAGTGATAAATTACCTGGACTTCCTTATGATGTTATTGCCCTTGAGCCGAATACTGCCGAAATGGTCACAAATTTAGGTGCTATATATAAAACTACTGATGGAGGTCAAACTTGGAAAGCCTTAGTAGAAGGTTCAGTAGGAGTAGCTCGTAACGTTAGTCGTTCTAATGATGGTAAATATGTTGCGGTAAGTGCAAGGGGTAACTTTTATTCTACTTGGCAACCGGGAGATACCGAATGGACTCCTCATAACCGAAATTCCTCGAAACGTCTACAAAATATGGGCTTTATAGGGGATAATCGACTATGGTTAATTGCTAGAGGAGGACAAATTCAATTCAGTAAAGAGAATAATTTTGAAGAATGGGAAGAGCCGATCAACCCTGAATCTTCTAATAGTTGGGGCTTTTTAGATTTAACTACTCGTCAGGGTGAAGAAATTTGGTTAGCTGGTGGTAGTGCAAATTTATTAGTTAGCTCTGATGGTGGAATGCAATGGGAAAAAGATCTAGAAGTAGAGTCGATACCATCTAATTTCTATAAAATCGTCTTTTTAAATCCAGATCAAGGTTTTGTTTTAGGAGAGCGTGGTGTTCTGTTAAAATATAATACTCAGAATGCTGCATAACTTGAGTCGTTAATGTTGTAAATTAGTTAAATAGTAAAAAAAATTTAGGAGGCATTGCTTTTATGGCTGGAGATACAGGTGAACGTCCATTTACTGATATAGTTACCAGTGTACGCTACTGGGTAATCCATAGTATCACAATTCCTATGCTCTTTATCGCTGGTTGGTTATTTGTTAGCACTGGTTTAGCTTATGATGCTTTTGGGACTCCTCGTCCTGATCAGTACTTCAATCAAACTCGTGAAGAATTGCCTATTATTAGCGATCGCTATGATGCAAATCAACAAATTGAACAATTTAATAAATAGTTAGTTAGATAAAAAGGTAAATCAAAAATGACCAATAGTCCGAATCAACCAATTTCATATCCTATTTTTACCGTCCGATGGTTAGCTGTACATACATTAGCAGTACCTTCGGTATTTTTCATTGGTGCTATTACCGCTATGCAATTTATTCAACGCTAGGAGGAATCAATGGAAAGAAATCAAAATCCTAACAGACAATCTGTAGAATTAAACCGCACATCCCTTTATTTGGGTTTATTATTTGTAGCGGTACTCGGTGTTTTATTTTCTAGTTATTTCTTTAACTAAAAACTACTTTATTCATACTAGGAGGTTTTAATATGGGAGATGCAAGAATTCCCCTTTGGATTGTAGGCACAATAGCGGGAATGGGTGTTTTAACAGTAGTCGCACTTTTTTTCTATGGTGCTTATGCTGGTGTCGGTTCATCTTTATAAATTTTGTTTAATGATAAATTAATTATGATAAAGACTGCTCTATTAGTAAATTCTAGGGCAGTTTTTTATTAGTAACTGATGTTACCTTAGTTCGATGGTTTGAATATCTGATTTAGGAAGATTTCAGGTAAATATTAAAGCAAATTAAAACTTAACATTTGAATGAGTGCGTAATGAACATTGGTGATTTTAAAGAAGAATGAAACAATATTTTCCCTAAAGCACTGATTTGGTGGGCGATGCCCACCCTACAAAATTGATTTTATTCTATCAGCTTCTAATTATCTGTCAACAGATCCCATAATCACATCAATACTACCAAGAATTGCCATAATATCAGCAACTTTAACACCTCGGAGTAAGTGAGGAAGAATCTGTAAATTATTAAAATCAGGGGCGCGGATTTTCCAACGCCAAGGAAAGACATCGTTATTACCAACAATAAATATGCCTAACTCACCTTTACCGCTTTCAAGGCGTACATAATGTTCTCCTGATGGTATTTTGAAAGTAGGAGCAACTTTTTTAGCAATATATTGATACTCAAAGTTATTCCATTCTGATTTTTTACCCTCTTGAAGTCTTTTGGCTTCTAAATTCTCGTAAGCACCACCCGGCAAACCTTTTAATGCTTGACGAATAATTTTAACTGATTCACGCATTTCTCGAATACGAACAATATAACGGGAAAAACAATCTCCAGAGGTTTCCCATTGTACATCCCAGTCGAAATCGTCGTAACATTCATAGTGATCAACTTTGCGTAAATCCCATTTGACTCCCGAAGCTCGTAACATAGGACCAGATAAACCCCAGTTGATAGCTTGTTCACGGGTAATAGTACCTAAGCCTTCAACTCGCTTACGAAAAATGGGGTTATTGGTGATTAATTTCTCATATTCATCAACTTTAGGTAGAAAATAATCGCAAAAATCTTCACATTTATCCACCCAACCATAAGGTAAATCAACGGCAACACCACCGATACGGAAATAGTTATTATTGATTAAACGCATTCCTGTGGCTGCTTCCCACAAATCATAAATCATCTCTCTTTCACGGAAGATATAGAAAAAGGGAGTTTGAGCGCCAACGTCTGCTAAAAAAGGGCCAAGCCAAAGTAAATGATTAGCAATACGATTTAATTCCAACATGATTACTCGAATATACTGAGCTCGTTTTGGCACTTCAATATCCGCTAACTTTTCTGGTGCATTGACGGTGATGGCTTCGTTAAACATTCCCGCCGCATAATCCCAACGACTAACATAAGGTACATACATTACGTTAGTACGATTTTCGGCGATTTTTTCCATGCCACGATGAAGATAACCAATAACTGGCTCACAATCCACTACGTCTTCACCATCAAGGGTGACAATTAGTCTTAAAACCCCGTGCATAGAAGGGTGATGAGGACCCATATTAAGAACCATTGGTTCTGTTCTAGTTTCGATTTTAGCCATAAAGCTGATATTTTAATGGTTAAATTAATATTTCTTGACAAGTTATCAATGTCAATGTGCGATCAATTTTTAGTAACAATTTGTTTACTTTTCTTAAACTATCACATATTATTTAATTTTAAGTTAAAATCAGATACTTAATCATATTAAAATAATAAGCACTTATACTTAATGAAAACTCAAGTTAAAAATACAAACTATAATATAGAACAGTTACAAAAAGCCTATCAAGCAGATCAACAACTAAAGTACATGAGTTTAGAAGCAGAATTACAGTTACTTTTGCATCAAATTCAAGCAAATAAAAATAATAATAATTGATAATCGCCCCAAGTTTTGCCCCCCAACCCCCAACTTTAGGGGAGTAACATGAAGCATAATCTCTTCAAAATCTCCAAAATTGATAATTTTGCGGTATAATTCAGGAAAAACTCCCCAGAATTGGAGTTAGGGGCTTATTGAAAAGGAGAACAAACATTGTTAACATTAGGGGTTAATATTGACCATGTAGCGACTATTCGTCAAGCTAGACGTACCGTTGAACCAGATCCCATAGCGGCGGCTGTATTAGCAGAGTTAGCTGGTGCTGATGGTATCACAGCTCATTTACGAGAAGATAGACGACATATTCAAGATCGGGATGTTCGTATTCTACGAGAAACGGTCCGTACTCACTTAAATCTCGAAATGGCCGCTACCGAAGAAATGATTGCCATCGCCTTAAAGATAAAACCCGATTATGTAACCTTAGTACCTGAAAAAAGGGAAGAAGTGACTACCGAAGGTGGAATAGATATTGTTAAAAACCTTGACAAATTTACTTTTGTTGTGGATAAATTACAGAGTGCCGATATTCCCGTTAGTTGGTTTATTGACGCAGATGAAAAACAAATCGAAGCAGCCGCAAAAACTCAAGCAAAATTCATCGAGTTGCACACGGGAAAATACGCCGATGCAGTTAATGGTGAGACAATTCAGAAAGAATTTATTACTTTACAAAAAGGCACAAAACAGGCTTTAGAATTAGGGTTAAGGGTAAATGCAGGACACGGTTTAACCTATTGGAATGTTTATCCAGTGGCTTGTATTGAAGGAATAGAAGAATTAAATATCGGACATAGTATAATTAGTAGAGCAGTTTTAGTTGGTTTAGAACGTGCCGTTAAAGAAATGAAATTGGCTATAAAAAATCAACTATAAATTTATCATTTTTTAGTAACAATACAATCAATTTATGACTACTTATTATTATCTTGTCGCTAGTGAAAAATTCCTAACCAGTGATACTGAAAACTTACACGAAATTTTAGACGAAAAACACAGAGTCTATAAAGAAAAAAATCAAGAGATTGACTTTTGGTTTATTAAACAACCTGCTTTTTTAGATGCACCAGAATTGAAGGAAATAAAGGCTAAATGTCCTCAACCTTCCGCCGCAATTGTTTCTTTAAATAAACAGTGGATTACCTTCTTAAAATTGCGTTTAGAATACGTTATCACTGGTGAATTTAACGCACCTTCAGACACCATCCCCGATGCGATCGCATCTTTAGCCGTAGCAGTTTAAAAAAGTTACCCAAGTTTTTTGGGCTGATAACCGTTTAAACCCTCTGGAGAGAATTTCACCTGCCTTTCTAAATGCCATAGAGGTTGGTAAAAAGATCTCTCCCCGTGCCAGTGATAGAAAAGGGCAAAGGGTAAAGGGATTAAACCTGAAACCTACCTAAATCAGATATTCAAACCATCGAAATGAGGTTTTTATTTATCGTCAGATATAAAATTAACCACTCCTTCATCCCCGTCAATTTCCACTAAACCGCCCACAGGCAAACAAGCATTAACGCCGTCATGACCAAAAGGTAATTCGCTGATGATTGGTATGTTAAAATCTGAGAGACGATCTTTTAATACTTCAAAATAAGTTAAGCTGGGAATACCATCAGGAGCATTACAACCGCTAAACCTACCTAGAATAATACCTTTTACCCGTTGAAAAATACCCATTAACCGCCATTGGGTTAACATCCTATCAAGACGATAAGGCGCTTCTTGGACATCTTCTAAGGCTAAAATTACATCATCAAAATTAGGACAAATGGGAGTTGCTAATAAGTGAGTTGCTACGGTTAAATTAGCAGGTAAAAGCCTTCCCCTTGCCTTACCTCCACCCCAACCATGGCCTTCTAAGGGGGATAAAGGTTTTCCTTCAAGATAGTCAAATAAGCGTTTTAATGACCTTTCTGGCTCTTGAGATATAGTAGTTAAAACTGCACCATGAACACTTATAATTCTTTGATTATATAAACTCCACAGAAGGCTAGTAACATCAGAAAAACCGATTAACCATTTAGGCTGAGGAATTGTCTCCCATTGCCAATTTTCTAATAATCTTGCGCCACCATAACCACCTCTAACGCAAATAATACCTTTATATTCTGGATTTTGCCATGCTTTTTTTAAGGCTTGACGGCGAATTTCATCTTTTCCTGCTAAATAACCTTCTCTATCTTGATAATTTTCTTCCAAAATCAGATTATAACCATTCTTACGCCAAACCTCGACACCTTCTTCAAATTTTTCTTTTTCTTTGTCTCTTAATGTGCCACTAGGAGCGATGGCTAATAAAGAATCACCTTTTTGTAATGGTAGTGGTAATAACATAAATTTATTCAGATCTAGGTTAAGTATAGTTAAGACTAACATTTAAAGCTCAACTTTAATTCGTCAACTCTGGTTCGTCTCCACCCTCCAACTCTTCGCTTCCCTACCCCCAACTCTGGTTCGCCCCCCGGCCCCCAATTCTGGTTCGCCCCCCGGCCCCCAATTCTGGGGGAGTAAGATAGATTAAAAGTCCCCAAACTTGGGGATTTAGGGGCGATTCCCCAACTCTGGGGGAGTAAGATAGATGGAAGTCCCCAAACTTGGGGATTTAGGGGCGATTCCCCAACTCTGGGGGAGTAAGATAGATGGAAGTCCCCAAACTTGGGGATTTAGGGGCGTAATTCAAGTCCCGATACTTGAACAGGGGATTTATAATAGTTAGAGATATTTAATAACAAAAAAATATGGGCAATTTAACATTATCTCGTAAAAAATTTGACATTGAAGAATATCATCAAATTATTAATATTGGTATTTTCAAAGAAGATTATACGATTGAATTAATTAAAGGAGAAATATTTGAAATGTCACCTGTGGGATTTAAACACGCCTCTTGTGTTAATAAATTAAATCAATTTTTTAGTTTACAATTTGGTCATGAAGTAATTATCAGTGTTCAAAATCCTATTAAATTAAATAATAATTCTGAACCACAACCAGATTTAGTTTTATTAAAACCACGAGAAGATTTTTATGGAACTCAACACCCAACCCCTGATGATATTTTTTTGTTAATAGAAGTCGCTGACAGCAGTATTGAATATGATCGTAATGTAAAATTACCCATTTATGCCGAAAGTAAAATTCAAGAGGTTTGGTTAATAGATTTAAATCAAAATTTTTTAGAGACATATAAAAATCCTGAAGCAAATTATTACCAAAATATGCAAAAACTATCAAATAATAATATTGTTACTTTAAATTTTCCTCATAAAATCGATATTAATGTCAATAATTTATTTTAGGGGCGTAATCCCAGTCTCCCCCCGGCCCCCAACTCTGGGGGAGTAAGATAGATTTAGGGGCGTATTAAGTCCCCAAACTTGGGGATTTAGGGGCGTAATCCCAGTCTCCCCCCGGCCCCCAATTCTGGGGGAGTAAGATAGATTTAAGTCCCCAAACTTGGGGATTTAGGGGCGTAATTTAAGTTCGCCCCCCGGCCCCCAACTCTGGGGGAGTAAGATAGATTTAGGGGCGTATTTAAGAGCATAAAAAAGGTACATATTTATGAATAGCATTAGAGGCACAACCAAAGAAATTGAAGAAGCAGCCAAAAGATTAAGAACAAATTTGACTCAGGCTGAGGCTTTGTTATGGCATAGATTACGAGGAAAACAGTTAAATGGTTTAAAATTTCGCTGTCAACATCCTGTGGGTAATTTCATTCTTGATTTTTATTGCCCTTCTTTAAAATTAGTCATTGAAATTGATGGTAATTCTCATGACGATCGCCAAGAATATGATCAATTTAGAACTAATGAACTCTCTTTATACGGTTATCAAGTCATCAGATTTACTAACGAAGAGGTTTTTAATGACATTGAAAAAGTACTAGCAAAAATTATGGCGATCGCTTCTCAACTTTAATTCGTCAACTATGGTTCGCCCCCCGGCCCCCAACTCTGGGGGAGTAAGATAGATTGAAGTCCCCACACTTGGGGATTTAGGGGCGTAATTCAAGTTTGCCCCCCGGCCCCCAACTTTGGGGGAGTAAGATAGATTAAAAGTCCCCATATTTGGGGATTTAGAGGCGTGTTTAGAAGCAGATAAAAAAAGTTTTGAAAGGGTGATAGGTTTTTGATCTAACTTGGGTAAGGTATAAATATCGAAAAAGAAAAAACTTTAAAAATAACTCTCACAGGAGAAAAAGTCATGAAACCCGAAGTAACTTTAAAATATTTATCTTACCTCCGCAACAAAAAAAATCAAGAAGAAGGTTTTACCTTAATTGAACTCTTAGTCGTAGTAATTATCATCGGTGTCCTCGCTGCCGTTGCTCTTCCTAACCTTTTAGGACAAGTCGGTAAAGCTAGAGAAACAGAATTGAAAAACGCCGTAGGTACTGTAAACCGTTCTCAACAAGCCTATCACTTTGAACGTCAAACCTTTGCACCAGCTGTTAGTTACTTAGGTATAGTTATCCCCGGTGAATACCTCACCAATGCTAGTAGTATGGGTATCTCTGGCGGTGTAGGTAGTGCTACCAATATTTCTGAAAATACTAACTCAGCTAACGATGGTACTCGTGCCTTCTCAGGACGTATTGATCATAGTGGTGGTACATATACTCAGATTTTATGTATTAGTGATGGTATTACTGACGTTGGTACCGTACCTTCTGGTACTGGTACTTGTGCTGGTGGTACTAAAGAAATACGATAACAATTACTTGATTCAATTGGGTTAATATTTTTAAATAATCACAATTCAATCAGAATAAGTACTTCCTTAGCCTCTAAATCCCCAACTATGGGGACTTTTTTTGTACCTAAAAATGAAGGTAGGGGGAGTTTAATCGATTTTACATCGCCCCTAAATCCCCAAGTTTGGGGACTTGAATCTCTCTTACTCCCCCCTTACTCCCCCAGAATTGGGGGCAGGGGGCGAACCCAGAATTGGGGGCAGGGGGCGAACCCAGAATTGAGGGCAGAGCGAACCCAGAATTGAGGGCAGAGCGAACCCAGAGTTGGGGCAGAGCGAACCAGATTTGAGGGCAGAGCGAACCCAGAGTTGGGGCAGAGCGAACCAGAATTGGGGGCAGGGGGGCAAACCAGAATTGAAGACGGAAGACTTAAAAATAAATTTCTGATTTTTGACTTTGCTTTTGGGTAAAAAAAAAGATAGATTTTATGTCGATTTAGGGAAAGATGTCCTTAGCAATTATCTACAGTAGGGATTATGTTTAAACTTCTTTGGAAAGTAATTATTAACCAACGACAACAACAAAATAAAGGTTTTACTTTAATTGAGCTTTTAGTTGTGGTTATTATTGTGGGGATTTTAGCCGCAGTGGCGTTGCCTAATCTTGTGGCACAAGTGGGAAAAGCGAGAGAGTCTGAGGCGAAAAATGCTCTGGGTACGGTGGCAAGATCCCAAATGGCTTATCATTGGGAAAATCAAGTTTTTTGTTGCGGCGGTGCTACTTCTACAGAGATACTTAACAATATAGGGGCTGTAACTAACAGTAAATATATCACTACTTGGACTTTTGATACCACTGATTTATCGAATCAAGTTAGTTTTAATATTACTAATAATAATTGGCAAACAGATGTTACTAGAGGATATTCTGGAGGAGTATTTTTTAGTAGTAGTTCAGTAAATGCTTATCAAACGATTTTATGTCAAAGTCTCCAACCAGCGAATACGACTACCCAACCCGTGTTAACAGATCCTGTCTGTGGCACTGACGGTTATAAGTTAAGATAATTGCTTAAATAAATTTTACCATAACTTTTCATAAAGGATAGTGCTAGGTTTAATGGTGGGAATATATATATGAAAAAACAAGTTAATACAATGGGGATATTGCTTATTTTTCTGTTTTCTTTGATTGGTATTGCTTATTTACAATTGCCTATGGCTAATCAAAAAAAAGAGAATCTCACGAAAGTAGAAGCCTTAAGACAACAAGAAAAAGAGGGGGTAAAAATTAATCTCCTGAAGAATTTGCCTGATTTTGGTTTTAATAATTTAGTTGCGGATTGGATTTATTTACAATTCATTCAGTATTTTGGAGATCGTGCAAGGGATTATACTGGATATAGTCTTAATCCAGAGTATTTTAGAGGTGTTGTGGATAAAGATCCTCGTTTTATTTCTCCTTATTTTATTTTAGCTCCTGCCACTTCTCTTTTTTCGGGACGACCAGATATTAGTGTAGAATTAATGGCACAAGGTTTAGAATCTATTTCTCCTGAACAACCGAAGGCTTATCAAGTATGGTTTTATAAAGGGATAGATGAACTTTTATTTGTGGGTAAACCAGAGGATGCTCAAAAATCCTATGAAATGGCAGTGAAATGGGCTAAGTATCATAATGATGCTGGTAGTAAAACAGTAGCCAGACAAGCAGAAGAAACTGCTAATTTTTTGGAGAAAAATCCTGATAGTAAAAAAGCTCAAGCTGCTGCATGGATGGGAATTTTTGCTAATGCGAGGGAAGATGTGGTGAGAGATTTAGCACTAAGAAATATTAAACGTTTAGGGGGTAATTTAGTTGTTAGCGGAAATAAAGCTAGTTTATCGTTTCCGACGGAAGATTAAGGCTTTATTTTTTCAAAACTAACACTTTTGTATATAATCAAAATTTCTTTTTCGAGGTTAACATTAATTTAACTATCTATATGTGAATCTGAACTTTGTAACCAGTTACTTAAATCTAATTCATTTTGAAAATCTAATAAATCCTCTCCTAAATTTTCTAATTCTTCAAAAGATAAATTACCTATTTTATTTTGTAGTTGAGGGTTAATATTACCTAATCGTTTTTTTAACAGACGTAATATCAACTGAACTTCATAAATTTTCGTTTCTTGAATACCTTGTTGAATACCTTGTTGAATACCTTTTTCGATTATTTTGTTGTAAACCACTGATTCTTGCATAATATCCTCTCGAAAGTATAGATTAATTAGAGATAAATCAAATTTTATTCCTGCTAATAATTGTACACAAGTAGAAACATTATTTCGTTCTCTCTTATCATTAATTTTAGCAACTTCGTCAGCTATTTGTTGCAATAATTGTTCTGGATTATCACTTTTAGCTAATACTGCTAAAGGATATAAAGCTGGTGATTTTAAGAATAATTCAGGATTTTCTTCCCAAATTCTGATAACTCGATAACGATGAGAGGTGTTTTCTTGTCGAAATTCATTTATAAAAACATCGGGCAAAGTGCTAGGTTTGAGATAAATGACTACTTGTTCAATATCGGTTTCATATTGTCGGTATAATCTCACCCAATAATCAAGCATTCGCAAGGGAATTGGCGGTTTTGATTGAGGGGAAGTTTGAAATTCTAAATGTAAAATTTTGTCGGCAACGGTAAGAAAAAATAATCCATCCGCCCTTATTGGTTCTAAATTTAACTCGATATTGAGGATTGTTATCTCCTGTTCAACATTTGTATTCAATAACCAATTAACGAAAACTTCAGGGGAGTCTTCTACTAAAAACTTGAGAATACTATCGTAGCTCATATTAAGTTAAAATGAAATAATAATTAATCACGATTAAAAAATCTTATCATAATATAGTTATTTAAAGTTTTTAGAGGTAAAAAATGAGCGAATGGCATCCTTCGGTAAAAGCATATTTAGAAAATAAAGATTATGAAAAAGTAGTTGAAATTTATGAAAACTTAGTGGAAAATAATCCCGATGAAATTAATAATTATTGGTATTTAGGATTAAGTTATTTACTCATAAATAATCTTGATGAAGCGCAAACAACTTGGTTTTTTGTCTTTTCTCAGCAAGAAGGAGAGGGATTAGAGAAATGTAATCAAGATTTAATAAATATTTTAGAGGAAGAAGCGCTACAACAACTAAATTTAAGTAATTATGAACACAGTTTATTGATTAGAGAACAAATACTAGAAATTAATCCAGAAAATATTAATAATTTACTGCATATTGTTAATTTACAAATTTTATTAAAAACCTTTAGTATTGAACTTTTAAATACATATAATTTAAGTGAATTAGTTAAAAATAGTCAACCTAATTCTTTAGATTTTTTGTTATTATCAACTCTCTTAAAAGATATTATAAAATATGCTTATAATTTAAGTATTGATTTTGCAGAATCAGTTTTAATTTACTCTAATAGTAATAAAGATATAGTTAATATAATTGTTAACATTGGTGACTCTATGGCGAAGGAAGATCAACAAGTTCTTTATGCTATAGAATTACTAGAAATGTGTAATAAATACCCTCATAATAATATTATTATTTTCATTAATTTATATACTTACTATCAATTAGTAAAAGATTTTGATAAGTTAGTTAATATTGCTGAAGAATTAAACGAAAAAGCAAGTAATTATTTAGAAAGATTTAATGCCAAAAATTTACTCTTAAATGCTTATTTAACTTTGGCAGAATGGGATAAAGCGATGATAGTAGCAAAAGAACAAGATAGATCATATCAAGAAATTGAGTTACATAAAGATGAATTAACTAATTCTGCTAGTAGAGATACTTTTTTTTCAGGAATTTTAAATCTACTTTATTTACAAGATGATGTTGTTTATAATCGTCAAATTATTAATAAAGTTTCTAGTTTATTTCAAGAAATTAATAAGCCTTTTTATCCTAAAATAACCCATACAATAGCTAAGGAAAAAAAGATTTTAACTATTGGATATATCGCTCACACTTTACATAAACATTCTGTTGGTTATTTATCCCGTTGGTTAATTTATCATCATAATCGAGATTTATTTAAAATTAATTTATATTCTCCTCAAAATCATACCGATGAAATTACAGAAAAATGGTTTATTCCTAATGTAGATAAAATTTTTATGGCACAAAGGGGTATGAATCGTTTAATTAACCAAATTTATGAGGATGAGGTGGATATTTTAGTTGATTTAGATAGTTTAACTTTAAATTTAACAGCTTTAGTAATGGCTATGAAACCTGCTCCGATTCAGGTAACATGGTTAGGGATGGATGCTTCTGGGATTCCTAATATTGATTATTTTATTGCAGATCCTTATGTCTTACCTAATAATGCAGGAGAATATTATTCAGAAAAAATTTGGCGTTTACCTAACACCTATTTAGGAATTGATGGTTTTGAAATGGGGATTCCAACTTTACGCAGGGAAGATTTGGAAATTAGTAATGATGCGGTTATCTTTTTAAATGTACAAAATGCCGCTAAATTAAATCCGTCTCTAGTGGAGCTACAAATGGAAATAGTTAAACAAGTTCCTAATAGTTTCCTCATTTTTAAGGTAAGACGAGATGAAAACCGATTAAAAGAATATATCTATAATCTGGCTGAAAATTATCACCTCGATGTTTCACAATTAAGATTTATCGGTTATGATTCTACAGTGGAAATTCATCGGTCTAATTTAAGTATAGCGGATGTTTTGTTAGACACTTATCCTTATAATGGTGCAACCACAACTTTAGAAGCATTATGGGCAGAATTACCCGTAGTTACAAGAGTGGGTGAGCAATTTGCGGCACGAAATACTTATGGTTTTATGATGAATGCAGGTATCACGGAAGGGATTGCTTGGAGTGATGAAGAATATATCGAATGGGGGATTAAATTGGGAAAAGATGAAAATTTAAGACGAGAAGTGGTTTGGAAGTTAAAACAGTCAAAGAAAAATTCACCCTTATGGAATGGTAAACAATTTACAGGGGAAATGGAAAAGGCTTATCAACAAATGTGGGAGATTTATGTAAGTCAAAAAAATTAACATAGCACAAAAAATATGAAGGCGATCGCAACTCTTTGATTCGCCGATTATGATTTAAGTTAATATCTGATAAAGTATTATCTATTTCTGAAGTAAAGTTATTACTAAATCTAGTTTTTGTACTAAAATTATCAAATAATTATTTTCAACTAAAGTAAAATAAAAATGAATTATTGGCATCCTTCGGTAAAAGAATATTTAGAAAATAAAGACTATGAAAAAGTGATTAACTTTTATGAAAACTTAGTGGAAAATAATCCTAATGAAATTAGTAATTACTGGTATTTAGGATTAGCTTATTTATTGGCTAAAGATACAGATTCTGCTCAAACTACTTGGTTTTTAGTTTTTTCTCAGGGAAATGAGGAAGAGATAGAAAAATGGACTCAAGAATTAATTAATATTTTAGATGAAGAAGCAATTAAACAACTCGAATTAAGTAGATATGAACAAAGTTTATTAATTAGAGAAAATATAAATCAAATTAGTCCTGATAATATTAATAATTTACTACATATTGTTAACTTAGAAATTTTATTAAAAGAATTTAAAACAGAAAATTTAGATAGTTATAATCTAATTTTTTTAGTTAGAAATAGTCAACCTGATACTCTTAATTTATTATTATTATCGACGATTTTACAAGATATTTTGCTTTATCCTCATACATTGAATATTTTATTTGCAGAAGCTATACTTACTTATACTCATGGAAATGCAGAAATAATCAAGAAAATCAGTAATATTGCCACTGTGATGGGTACAGAAAAACAATATACTCTTTATGGTATTCATTTATTGGAAATTTGTAATAACTTTTCTCATCAACAATCTAGTATTTTTATCAATTTATATACTTTTTATAAAATGATAAAAAATTTTGATAAACAAATCCAAATTTGTGAACAATATTACCACCAAGCAGATAATTTTGTAGATAAACTTTCTAGTTGCAATATATTATTATCTTCTTATCTTACTTTAGCACAATGGAATAAGTTTCTTCCCTTAGCAAAAAAACAATGTGAGTTATATGAGAAAATTGAAAACCATATTCAAGAATTAAGTAATTCTGATATTAATAAAGATGGTTTTATTATTGGTATTATGAATTTTTTTTATCTAGAGGATAAACCAAAATATAATCGCATTTTAGCTAATAAAATTGCTAATGTTTTTCAAAAAGTAAATAAACCTTTTTATCCTGAATTTAGTTTTGCGTTACCCAAAAACAAAAAATTTTTAAAAATTGGTTATATTAGTCATACTTTTAATACTCATGCGGTGGGATACCTTTCTCGTTGGTTAATTTATCATCACGATTCTTCTCAATTTGATGTTAATTTATATATGACTCAAAATCATCCTGATGACATAACCGAAAAATGGTTTAAGCCTTATGTGTCACAAATTTTTATGGGGGAAAGAAATGTTAAGGCTTTAGTGGAGAAAATCCATAGTGATGAGATTGATATTTTAGTAGATTTAGATAGTTTAACTCTTAATTTAACTTGTGCAGTGATGGCAGTTAAACCAGCACCAATTCAAGTAACATGGTTAGGATTAGATGCTTCTGGGATTCCTAATATAGATTATTTTATAGCAGATCCTTATGTATTACCTGATCATGCACAGGAATATTATTCAGAGAAAATTTGGCGTTTACCTCATACTTATGTTGCAATGGATAATGTGGAAATCGGTAATTCTACTTTAACAAGAGAAGATTTGGATATACCAAGTCAAGGAGTTGTTTTTCTTAACATACAAAACACTGCGAAACTCAATCCTCATTTAGTTGAGTTACAAATGAAAATATTAAGCCAAGTGAAAAATGGTTATCTAATTTTTAATATTAGAAAAGATGAAACAAGGTTAAAACAATATATTTATTCCTTAGGTAATAAGTTTTACGACATAACTGAAAGAGTAAGATTTTTACCTAGTTTTCCTCCTGAAATTTATCGAGCTAATTTGGCGATCGCTGATATAATGTTGGACACTTATCCTTTCAATGGTGCAGTAACAACTTTAGATGGTTTATGGCAAAATATACCACTTATAACCAGAGTAGGACAACAATTTAACGCTCGTCAAGGCTATACTTTTTTAACTAATTTAGGTATAACTGAAGGTATTGCATGGAGTGATGAAGAATATGTAGAATGGGGTATAAAACTTGGTACTGATGAACAGTTGAGAAAAGAAGTTAGCTGGAAATTACGACAATCCAAGAAAACATCACCCTTATGGAATGGTAAACAATTTACACAGGAAATGGAGAAGGCTTATCAACAAATGTGGGAAATTTATCTTCAGGAGAATCAATAAATTATGAGTTGGCAAAGAGAAGTAGAAAATTTTTTACTAAATAAAGATTATGATCAATTAATTAATTTTTATGAAAATAAAATAGAAATTAATTCCGAAGATTTAACTAACCATATTTATTTAGGTTTAGCTTATTTATTTCAAGGAAAAAAAGAAGAAGCCCAAACTTCATGGCTTTATATTTTAACTCAAGAAGATGAAGAATCATTTAATAAGTTAGTTGGGATTTTAAAAGAAGAAGCCCAAAGACAAAAAAATATTAAAAATTATTCTCTTTCTTTATCAATCTATTTAATAATTAAGGATATTTTACCAGATAATATTAACAATTTATTAGAAGTAATTTACTTATCTTTACAACTTAATAAATTTAATATTAATGATTTAGATACATGGAATATTAGCCAATTAATTAGAGAAAATAATCATCAAGTTATTAAGAGCGAATTATTGTTAGATGTTTTAACTAAGATTATAGAAATTCCTCATAAATTAAGTTTAATTTTTTTAGAAACTTGTTTTCATCAAGATATTATAACAGTTGAATTTTTAAATGAAATTATCAATATAAGTTATAAAGTTGGAGTTGAGAGAAAATACCAAATTTATGCAATCGATTTACTAAATCTCTGTCTTCAGTATAATTTTAAAACAAGAAATATTTATCAAATGCTTTTTTTGTATTATAGTAGGCTCAATGATTATCAAAATGCCTTATGTTTTGCGAAAGAAGTTTATTCACAATTTCACACTTTAGCAGATAAATTAACCGCTTATGATTGTTTATTAAAATGTTATTTAAACTTAGGAGATTGGGATTCGGTAATTAGTACTGGAATAGAATTAAAAGATCTCTTAAATACTATTGATAATCTGAATAATTTTTCTGTTAATGATGATCATATAATTGCTGCAATTGTAAATTTATTATATTTACAAGATAATTTAGCAGAAAATCGCCGAATAATTAATAAAATAGGTTCTCTTTTTCAAGCACTTAATCAGAGAATGCAGCCTTTAATTTATCCTAATATTCAAACAACTATTAAACCGTTAAAAATTGGTTATATTGGTCATACTTTTAAAACCCATTCTGTGGGTATTTTAAGTCGTTGGTTAATGGCTTATCATGATAAAAATAAATTTGAAATTAACCTTTATTTCACTCAAAATAATCAAAATGATTTTACAGAAAAATACTTTACTCCTTTTGTAAATCATATTTTTTATGGAGATCGCAATACTAATACTCTTATCAATAAAATTACACAAGATGAGATAGATATTTTAGTAGATGTAGATAGTTTGACCCTTAATTTAACTTGTGCAGTGATGGCAGTTAAACCAGCACCAATTCAAGTAACATGGTTAGGATTAGATGCTTCTGGGATTCCTAATATAGATTATTATATTGCAGATCCTTATGTATTACCTGATCATGCACAGGAATATTATTCAGAGAAAATTTGGCGTTTACCTCAAACCTATTTAGCAATAGATGGTTTTGAAATAGCTACTCCCACTCGTCGCAGAGAAGATTTTGGATTAGGTAAAGATGATGTGATTTTTATGAATTTACAAAATCCCGCTAAACTCAACCCAGATATTCTCAAATCCCAATTAAAAATAGTTAACGCTGTACCCCACGGCTATTTATTTACTAAAATACGGAAGGATGAAGAAGCCTTAAAAGAATTAGTAACAAAGGTAGCAAAATCTGAAAATGTATCTCTTGAAAAATTGCGCTTTATCCCCTCAGATATTACTGTGGAAACTCATAGAGCTAATTTATCAATTGCTGATGTAGTTCTTGATACTTATCCTTATAATGGTTCGACAACAACTCTGGAAGCATTATGGGCAGAAATTCCTGTGGTGACAAGAGTAGGAGAACAATTTGCTGCTCGGAATAGTTATACTTATATGATTAATGCTGGTATAACTGAAGGTATTGCATGGAGTGATGAAGAATATGTAGAATGGGGTATAAAACTTGGTACTGATGAACAGTTGAGAAAAGAAGTTAGCTGGAAATTACGACAATCCAAGAAAACATCACCCTTATGGAATGGTAAACAATTTACAAGGGAGATGGAGAAAGCCTATCAACAAATGTGGGATATTTATATTAATGAGAAAAAAATTAACCCATAGTAAATTATTAATTATTTCTCTCATTAAAAATTGTTAGTTCACTATACTATTTAAGTGCAGATGGAAGAGATAACGGAAGATTAGATGGAAAACCGTTACGATCATTGCGATTATTAGTATTATTAGAATCTAGTAAAATATTCCGAATAAGTCTAGCAGTAGCTTTTTGTGCCAATCCTCCAGCGATTTTTTGCCCTAATTTTTGAGTTTCACTATTTTGAATAATATTAGTAATAATAGGGATTAATTTTAAAGGATCATAACCTTCGGTTTCCTGTAAAATTTGAAGAACATTAGTTATGTGTACCATAGAATTATTGTCAATACTTCCTTTACCGTTACCATTATTTAAAGGATAATTTAAAGGTTTTAAACCGATAGTTTTTCTGAAAGTGCTTGAAATATTAAACCAAGTTTCTTGCCCAAAATTATCCAAAAAATTAATAATTTCATCGGCTAGTGTCTCTCTAATAAAACTACCTCTATCAGAAAAAAGAAAATCTACTCCTTGATTTACCACCTTATCAAAATCATAATCAGGAGAATCTTTGGCATTATTTAACAAATTTTCTAGGCGATTCCAACGAAAACTACCATCTTTAAATAATAAGTCTTTCAATGAATTACGCAACTCTTGAGATTGATCCGTCAGTAATCTTTTTGCAACATAAGGATAGGCTTTACTTAATACTTTGAAATTGGGATCAATATTGATGGCAATACCTTCTAACGTCACCATCGAGCGAATAATTAAGGCATAATAAGCAGGAACTCTGAAAGGAAATTCATACATCATAGCGGACATTTCGTCAGTAATCTTTTTAAAGTTTAATTCCGCTACACTAGCACCTAAAGCATTATTAAAAACGTTAGATAATGCAGGTATAATGGGCGTTAAGTCCGTTTCTGGAGTTAAAAAGTCTAATTTGACATAATCCTGTGCTAAAGACTCAAAATCTCGATTAACTAAATGTACTACCGCTTCAATTAAACCATAACGTTGATAAGGTAAAATAGTACTCATCATGCCAAAATCAAGATAAGCCAATCTTCCATCAGGCATTGCTAATAAGTTACCTGGGTGTGGATCTGCGTGAAAGAAACCATGTTCTAATAACTGTCTTAAAGAGCATTGTACTCCCACTTCGACTAAATGAGTTGCATCGATGCCTTGAGCTTGAATTTCTTTGATATTCGTGAGTTTTGTGCCGTTAATCCACTCCATAGTTAACACTCGTCTTCCAGTATATTCCCAATAAATTTTAGGAACATATATTTCTGGTAAATGTCCATATAAATCATCAAATTTCGTGGCGTTTTCTCCTTCTTGAAGATAATTCATTTCTTCAAAAATTCTTTCGGCTAATTCATCGGTAATGGCTACTAAATCAGATCTAATTCGTTTAACATTATTTTTAACCCATGTTGATAAAGTACGCATAATATAAACATCTAAGGTTATACGTCTAACTAAATCAGGGCGTTGCACTTTAATAGCTACTTCTTCTCCTGTTTTCAACCTTCCTCGATAAACTTGTCCTAAAGATGCCGCAGCAATGGGTTGAGGAGAAATTTCTGCGTAGATTTCATCGGGAGTTGCACCTAATTCTTCTTCGATAAATTGATAGGCAATATCATTAGAAAAAGGAGGTAGTTGATCTTGTAACTGTGTTAACTCTTCTAAATAAGCAGGAGAGACTAAATCAGGACGAGTAGATAAAGCCTGACCAATTTTAATATAAGCTGGTCCTAGTTTGGTTAATACTTTTCGCAGTTTAATGGCTCTTTTTGTCTCATTTTTAGTAGAATTACCCCAAAAGGAATCCCACCAATTATTAAAAAGAATATCGATAAAGGGAAAAAGAATATTAAATAATCTTGCTAATACTTGAAAAGGGCGTTTTTGATAGTATTTAGTGATAGTTTCAGGATTATAACGCCAAGTGTCGGGAGACACATCACTGACTGGACCTAAATCTTGTTGATGTTTCTCTGGTATTACTATTGGTTCACCATGAACATTGATAATAGTTGTCTTATCGTTATCGATTTCTTTGGGTGTTATGGTTTGAGTCATAAATTTAATACTATCTCACTATCTAAAGCCTAGTTTTGTTAACTATTGTAACAATATCTTCATAATAATAGGAGATAGGACATTGGAACGAAATGGGGAGTTAAGAATTTACCTTTGCCCTTTGCCCCTTGCCCCTTGCCCCTTGCCCTTTAACCTACCTTAATGGGGTGCAAAACTGATGATTAACTATTAACGGGTGTTTCGCCACCTTCTAAACCTAATTCCGCTAACATGGCGTGATCATCTTCGGGAGATTGCCCTAAAGTAGTAAGATAATTACCGATTAACATGGCATTTATGCCAGACTTTAAACCTTGACGTTGCCATTCTCCTAAAACTGCCTCTCTACCTCCTGCGTAACGTAAAATTTGGGTAGGTAAAATAAATCTAAAAATGGCGATGGCTTTTACTGCTTCAAGGGGAGTTAATTTTTGTTCGTTACCGAGGGGAGTACCTTCTCTGGGATTTAATAAATTAATGGGTACAGACTCCACTTCTAATTCTCTCAGAGACATAGCTAAATCAACTCTATCTGTCCATGTTTCCCCCATACCCATGATCCCCCCCGTACAGGCTTGAATACCAGCTTGTTTAAGGTTTTTAACGGTATTTACTCGATCTTGCCATGTATGGGTAGTGACTATTTTGTCATAAAAATTAGCAGAAGATTCCAAGTTATGATTATAACGAGTAACTCCTGCTTCTTTTAAAGCCTGAGCTTGTTCGAGGGTGACTTCTCCTAAAGCACAACAAGGTTTAAGATTAGTTTGTGCGATGATTTCCTTAACAGTAGTTAAAATTTCTTCAAATTCGTTACTTTTTGGGCTATTATATTTTATACCTCGTCCTTGGGATACTAAGCAAAATCTTTTAGCCCCAGCCGCATCAGCCGCTTTAGCATATTCTAAAATTTCCTCGGTAGATTTTAAGCCATAGATAGGGGAATCTTCTCCTTGATGATGAGCAGATTGTGAGCAAAAACTACAGTTTTCTGAACAATTACCAGACTTAATATTAACGATACTGCATAAATCGACAATATTTCCGCAACAACTTTGACGAATTTTATCGGCATATTCACACAATGATAAGATATTTTCTTCTCCTTCAATTTCTGTGAGTCTTAAGGCTTCTTCTCGATTAATTTGATAGCCATTGATAATTTTATTGCTTAATTGTGCTAACCATTGATTTAAAATAATGAAGTCGATTTTTTCTGGTTTATGAATTGTATTTACCACTAATATTTATCCCTTATTTTTAATAACTCTATGAGGGATAATTATATCTGATTGTTTAACTATCAACAAGAAAAAGAAATATTGCAATCTTTTAATAATTGATGAATAATTAGAGGTTAAAAAATAAATCTCTCTAATAGTTGATAGGGGATTGCTAATTAAGCATAATTATTGTTCATAATTTCTAGGGGATTATTTTAATATATGTTAGTTATGGGTGAGAAAACTTAAAACTTGAGAAAAGAATAGATAATTAATCTTTAATCATAAATAGAGATCAATTTAATGAATAATCAAATTGTTTCAACTTATTTAGATTGTGATATAATCAGAAGATTTAGATTGATTAATAATTAATAACTTATATAAAAATGTTAGTTAAATTTACTAAAAGTCAGCAACAAATTTTAGATTTACTTGAGCAGTTAGATGAAGAAATTAGCGCCCAAGATTTACATATTAAGTTAAGAAAAAAATATCTAAAAATAGGTTTAGCTACAGTATATCGTACCGTAAAAAATTTACATTTACAAGGCATTATTCAAGAAAGAATAAATCCTAATGGAGAATCTTTATATCGGTTAATTAAAGATAATCATGAACATCATTTCAACTGTGTTAATTGTGGTATATCAACGATATTAAAGGGAGAATATTGCCCTATTAATCAAAATTTAACTAATTGGTGTTCAACTCAAAATTTTAAGTTATATTATCATACTTTAGAATTTTTTGGACTGTGCGAAAATTGTCAAAATAAAGTTTAAAATATTAGATTTATTGTTAAAGATAAAATGATTAATTATGCTTATTACTTTGGGGTAAAGTGCGACTAACTTTTGCTTTTAATAAGATATGATAATTTAAAGCATTTTTTTGAGCATAACCAATAAAACGAATATAAACTAAATCATTGGCAATAATGTCATCTTCATCACTGTAATGTATTTCAGGATTAAAAAAAACTTTTTCCCAAGGTTTGCCGATAGATTCAATATTCCATTGTGTCAACAATTTATCTAAGGGTTTAAGTAATGTAATCAGATGATTAGCAGATAAATCAGGTTTTAACTTTACCATTATTTTAGCTGTAGGATAATTAGCTAATAAAGTTTGTAACAAATCAAAAGATTCTTGCTGCCAATTAGTAATTAATTGTGATGGTAAATTCTCTATTTCTTGAGTTAAATTAGCGGTTTTATTTTCTAAAATTTTAATGGTATTTTCTAAATTATTACATTGTATTTGAAATTCTTTTTCTCGTTGAAAATATTTATCTTGAGTTAATTCTAATTGATCTCCCGTGATTTGTAACTCTTCTTCTAAGGCGGTAATTTTTTCTTGATTTAAAGTTAATTCGACTACTTTTTCTTGTAATTTTGCTTCTAATTCTTTAATTTTTTCAATATTATCTTGATTATCTTGAGGTATATTGTGATCAATTAACTTAGATTCAGGTTTTTTCTTTGCCTTGGCTGAAGAATCACTATCCGTCAAAGTAACTAAAAAGCCACTACTAATTAACCAAAGTAAAATTCCCAAAGAAAAGTAACTTGAATCTATCATAATAATTTTGAAGAAATAATTAGAATCCTTATCTATAATAATTATATTTTCTAGTGGAATATTTATCTTATGAAGATTTTGTATCTATCTTAAGATTTGAAATCAAAATAATCTTTTATAATTATTCTTACAAATTAATAAATATCAAAAATTGCCATTATGACTACAGATCAATTTTTAATGTTAATCGTATTATTAGTACCCGGATTATTACTTTCGATTCTAGTTATGGCTACTTTTGCAAAAGGAGGCTAATAAGAAACCGTTAAAAAAGTTCAATACAGTTATAACGAATCTGTATTGGCTATATTTTCTTCTAAGTCTTTTCTTTTTTCCATCTGACAAAGAAAGTAACCCGTCATCATGGCTGAAGCCAATAAATTAGCTAAATTCTGTCTATCGGTGACTATTTGAATATTGAATTCCTCAGAAGGTAAAACTCCTAATAACCCATGTACGTTATGGGTAATAATTTCTCTTACTTCGGGAGTTGCTGATTGTGCGATTCTTTCTAGTGTTTCTGGATGTTGTTTTTGTAAATATTCTATCAATGTATTTTTAATCGCCGTTTCTGATTCTTGTGAAAAAAAATTTGAATCAAACACCATTATTATTTTCCTCTATTGGAATTTATATCGTTACTCTTTTTCTATTTAAAATATGATAATCTTTTTTTACTGAGGTAGTTGGTTAATTTCAAAATATTGATGAAACTTGTCTGTTATTTCAAGCCAATATGATCTGCCTTCTTCTTGACGACGTTTACGGATAAAACCATCTTCCACTAATTCATTAACGTGTTGATAAGCACTACTTCCACGCACCATAATTAAATCACTTTGTAAAATTGGACTTTTAAGGGCGATGGCGGCTAAAGTTTTAAGAGTACTTGAATTTAACTGCGCTGGGATAAGATGTTCTAATAGAGATTGATAACAACTCCTTAACTGTAAACTGTAACCATTTGGAGCTTCTAATATTTCTAAAGCACTATCACGATAACCATAATCAGACATCAACTCAATTAACGCAGATTGTACTTCATCAGTAGAATGATTAGTTAATAAAACAAGTTCATTAAGTGAGGTAGGTTGTGCTTTTAAATAAAGAATAGCCTCAATTTTAGTAGTCAGATTAGGAGAAAACGATTCTATTTCCATTCTCGAATATGGTTGTTAAACTATCTCAGATTTATCATCTTATAGCACTAACGCCCATATTTAAAGTAAAAGAATTTAATATGTTATTCTAAAAAATTGACTTAAATCCCACATTCTTTTTTTCTATGGATATTTTCTCTTATCTTATCCCATTCTATGAGCCAAAATTAGATCAATGGTCATTAGAAGCGAGATTGTTACGGTGGTTGACTTTTGTTTGGTTATTAATTGGTTTAATCGCACTATTTTCTGCATCCTATGCCGTAGGTTTAGATGAATCTAAGGATGGCTGGTTTTATTTTAAGCGTCAAGGATTTTGGATTATTATCGGACTAATTTGCTTTAAAATTATTACTCAATTACCTTTTAAAATTATTTTAAAGTATGCCCCTTGGCTTTATCTAGCTATTCTCGTTTTAATTATTGGTACTGTAGCAGGTTTCGGACAAAATATCAACGGTGCAGAAAGATGGATAGCTTTAGGGCCGATTCAAGTTCAACCATCAGAGCTACTAAAACCTTTTTTGGTATTACAAGGAGCAGTTATTTTTGGTAGTTGGAAAAGGCAACCTTGGGTAATAAAAGGTACATGGCTAGGAATTTTTGCTTTTACTTTAGCCTGTATTTTAAAACAACCAAATCTAAGCACAACTGCATTATGTGGTATTACATTGTGGCTAATGGCTTTAGGTGCAGGTTTGCCTTATATACAATTAGTGGGTACTGCTTTTTTTGGATTAATTACCGCCGCAGCGAGTGTGGCACTTAATCCTTATCAACTAAAACGAATTATATCATTTTTAGATCCCTGGGCAGATCAAAGAGGAGATGGTTATCAGTTAGTACAAAGTTTACTAGCTATTGGCTCTGGTGGCGAATTTGGAGCTGGTTTTGGAATGTCTCAACAAAAATTGTTTTATTTACCCTTTCAATATACAGACTTTATTTTTGCGGTTTTCGCCGAAGAATTTGGCTTTGTAGGGGTTGTATTATTAATCTTGTTGGTTATGGCTTATGGTACACTTTCTTTCTTCGTAGTTTTAAAATGTTCTCATCCTATTAAACGTTTAATTGCTGTAGGAGTAATGGTAATTTTAGTGGGGCAATCTTTACTTAATATAGGAGTAAATACAGGCTCTTTACCTACCACAGGATTGCCTTTTCCTTTCTTTAGTTACGGTGGTAGTTCTGTTATGAGTAGTTTAATTTTAGCAGGTTTATTAATCAGAGTTGCCATTGAAACTCATCAACAAGAAATGTTATTAATTAATCAAGAATCTTAATAAAATTAAGTTTATTATTTATAATTAAATTTTAACTAAATATGAGTGAAAATAAAAACCTCTCAACTCCCAATCAAGCCATTGAAAATTATATAAAAAGAGTAACAGAATTAAGTCAATTAGGTCAAAAAATTCCTAGTAATGAAGAGTTATTAAAAATTGCTTCTGAATTAGGTATTAGTGATGAAGAAATCATTTATGCACAACGACAATCCCAAGCTCATTTTATTAGAGCAGGGGGGTATTCTAATCTTTGTCATTGGGATGACGCTATTGCAGAATTAGAGGAGGCTTTAGCTTTTAATCCTTTTAATTTACCGATGTTACATTTATTGATTAATTGTTATTTAGGAAGATGGAAAGAAAAACATAATAAACAAGATGAACAACAAATTAATTTTAGAGTAAAACAATGTTTAGAAATTCAACCAAATGATCAAGAATCTTTAGATTTATTAGCAAAATTAGATATTTTTACTCGTAATTATAAATATCAATTTTGGGGTATTACTGGTTTTATTTTAATTCTGATTGGTTCGACTATAGGTTTTCTTTTCCTCAATAATATTTCCCTTAATTTATTCTCTGAAAATGATAAAAAAATACAAGGTGTTAAAAATGAATTAGTCAAGGAAATTGAACAGTTAACAAATAATCAACAAATTTTATATAATCAACTTTCAGAAAAGGTTAATACTCAAGAAAAATTAGAAGAAGATACTCAATTACAAATACAAATATTAAAAAATGAAATTCAAAAATTAACGGAACAAAATCAGCAGTTAACAGAAAAAATTAATAATCAAAATCCTCCCATTCCTGATAGTAAAATATCACCACAACCTAAAGATAACGATAATAAAAATAAATCAGAAAATAAAATATGAAACAAGGATTAGCTTTACATACCACTAGCGGAGAATTAGGAATAGCCATAGTTGATAATCAATTAAATTATCGTTTTCAATCTTGGGATTTAGGGCGAAATTTAGCTAACAATTTACATGAAAAATTAAGGGATTTTTTACCTCCTTTATCTTGGCAAGATTTAGACTTTATCAGTATAGCAAAAGGCCCTGGAAGTTTTACCAGTACAAGAATAGGTATAGTGACAGCAAAAACTTTAGCACAACAGTTAAATATTCCTGTTTATGGTATTTCTACCTTAGAATCTTTAGCATGGTTTTACGGTAAAAAAGGGTTAAATAATCAATTTTTAGCCCTAGAAATGAAAGCAAATATTGAAGAAGTTTTTGGCGCTATTTATCAATTTCAATCCACAGAAAAACAGTTATTAAATATCATACCTGATCAACTATTTCAACAGGAAAATTGGCAAAATTTAGTTACTCAATATCAAAATAAATTTAATAATAATTTTAAGCTAATTAATGCTCCTGATAAACTAGCTTTTACCACTGAAACTTTACTAGAAATTACTTTATTAAAACTTCAAAATAATCAAGGAAATATTAATAATAATTGGCAAAATTTAATGCCTTTTTATAATTAATAAGTTTAGATTTTATGCTTTAAATATCATAAATTATTGACTAACAAATAGTTAACAGATTTATTAATTTTCAATTTTCTTTTGTGTTGATTGCCAAATTTTCCATGCTCCGATACATAGAGTAATATTACCAATTACTGTTGTTAGGGCTTGAATTGTTACTAACCATTCCCATGATTCAGCGTTATCGAATAAATGCCAAGTACAAGCACACATGGCACTAATTAAGGCTGGTAGCATTCCATAGGCTAACCAATACCAACTGCGATCGTCTGTAACTTCTCCGTAACGCCATATAAACCAAATTGCCGCTATCCATTCGATTACACTAGAAACATGAACAATCCAAGTGGGAATTGATAAAGTGTGCATTGATAGTGATTCCGTAAATAATTAATTATTATGTAAATTACTCTACCAAATCTTTGTAGAATAAGAGATTGATAACTTATTAAGTCATAAAAATGTCCAATCAAATTGAACCAAAATTAATTATACATGGTGGTGCTGGTAGTTCTCTTAAAGGTAAAGGTGGATTAGAAAGTGTGCGTCAATCTTTACATGAAATTGTAACAGAAGTATATCAATTACTTATAGAGGGTAAAAGTGCCACAGAAGCTGTGATTAGAGGATGTCAGCTATTAGAAGATAATCCACGTTTCAATGCTGGTACGGGTTCTGTATTACAATCTGATGGACAAATAAGAATGAGTGCATCTTTAATGGATGGCGAAAAACAGAGATTTAGCGGTGTAATTAACGTTTCTCGGGTGAAAAACCCTATTAATTTAGCTCAAAACCTTCAAAATCAAGAAGATCGTATTTTGTCTGATTATGGTAGTGCTGAATTATTACGAGAATTAAATTTACCAATATATGATCCTTTGACAGATTTAAGATTACATGAGTGGATTGAAGAAAGAAAAGAAAATTTCACTCGCAAAATGGCAGGAGTGGTAGCGGAAAATAATGATAACGCAAAAAGAGGCACAATCGGGGTTGTTGCCCTTGACAAACAGGGTAGAATTAGTGCTGGTACTTCTACAGGGGGTAAAGGTTTAGAAAGAATTGGTAGGGTAAGTGATTCGGCTATGCCTGCAGGTAATTATGCTAACTCTCAAGCTGGGGTAAGTTGTACGGGTATCGGTGAAGATATTATAGATGAGTGTCTAGCTGCAAAAGTGGTAATTCGTGTAACCGATGGTTTATCTTTAGCTGAAGCGATGGAAAAATCTATTCAAGAGGCTTTAACTAATCAACGAGATTTGGGAGCGATCGCTCTTGACTACAATGGTAGCATAGTATGGGGCAAAACTAGCGAAGTATTATTAGCAGCGTATCATAACGGTAAAAATATCGGAGATTGCCTAGAATGGGATGACAATAAATTAATTGGAAATGGGTAAATTATAGGGGTGAATTGGTTTCACCCGTTAAGTATCTTGTGGAGGAAAAAATGAAAATCAAAAGCCAATATATAGTTTTAATGACATTATTAATTTTAACAGCGACGATTTTACCGAATTTTTGGCAGTTAGGTATGACAGGAATAACTTGTTTTTTTCTCGCTTATTTGAGTAAAGGTAGTCGGAAAGTTAAAAAAAATATTAATGTAAATCCTAACTAGGGAAAGGAGATAGAAGATAGGAGAAATAATGAAAAATCAAGATTTTAATGTGTTGTGATTTCTATGCAACGAATCCTAACTAACAAATAAATTTAGCTGCAGCGCTTACTAATTCATCAGCGACTCGAATGGAATAGGGTTTAATTAGCCACCAAATTAAAGGAGATAGCCACCCTCTTAGAGTGATGGAATAAGAGATATAACTACCGCATAAAGTTGATTCTATTTGATAAGTGATGCGTTGTTCAATGCCCGGAATAGCTAATAAACGAATACTTAATAATTCTCTAGGTTTAACACTTTCCACAAATACTCGAATAGGAATGGGAGTTAATCGAGTTACCACTTGAAAAATTAACCCCGGTTTAGGTATTAAACCTTTAGGTAAATCAGTTTGAGAAAAAAGAGGATGCCATGACATATCCGCCAAATTAATTAATTTTCGCCAAACAACATCAACGGGTACATTCGTCACAACTCGATAGGTTTTATAAAGGGAAAATTGACATAAAAGTTTACCTCCTTGGGCCAATAATTTAAAAGAAAAATTCAAAATCATAATGTTTGCTCATTACTGTTGCACAATAACTAATATAACAATCTTCTTTGCACTGGGAATAAATCTCCTTCTATTATTATTCAGAGACATTAAAATTAACTCTTTGATATAAATTTTCTAAGGTAACTTCTAAGGGTAAATATTCTAATTTTAAAATGGCTTCTTTACCTATATAATCTGTTAAAACCCATTTTCCTTCTTGATTTTTGGCAAATTGTTTGACATAATATTGATACTGATCAATTACGATATATTCTTGTAAATCTGGAATTGATCTATAAGCGTCAAATTTATCTGTTTGGTCATAATGTTGTGTGGACTTAGATAACACTTCCACAATTAACAAAGGATTTTTGACTGAAGTTGTGCCTTTGCCCTGATACATAGGTTTTCCTTTCACTATCATCACATCAGGGTAAGTATAACGGTTATATTGTTCGATGAATAAACGCACATCATTGATATAAACCTGATAATCTTCGGCACTAAGTTGGGTAAAGAAAAATGAAGCAATGGTTAAAGCTAAGGTATTGTGATTAGTTGTACCTCCAGTCATCGTAATAATTTCTCCGTTATGATATTCGTGTTTTTCTTCGGCGGTTTCCTCTAAGGCAAGATATTCTTCAACGGTATAATATTTTTGTTCTGCTTTAGGCTCGATTGTGCTTATCATAATACAATATTTTCTGTCTATGTTATCTAATTATATTAATATATTTGATTTATTTTTCCGTATCTGTCGCCCTAATCTTCAATCATTAATTTAAGACATAATTTTTCTGACTTCTTGAATTGGTAAATCTAATATGTTGTTTAAAGCTATTTCTTTAGTTTCTGCTCTATGAAACTTACTCAAACTTGATCAATGAGTCAAGTTCCCACTCTTCATGGGATGGACGTTCACTTCCTGCTTCAGGTGAATCCTTAATAGACTTGCCACTAAGTTGGTTTGACTCTCCACA
>Ga0210015_1000085_pt1 | contig 93179 bp, 87 predicted proteins | sample CryGeymeta201522_FD_185471 | JGI IMG/M metagenome (GOLD analysis project Ga0210015, IMG submission 185471) | Groundwater microbial communities from Crystal Geyser aquifers in Utah, USA - Crystal Geyser metaG 2015-22 (SPAdes) (version 2) | ecosystem: Environmental > Aquatic > Deep subsurface >...
GACGCGCGCCGCGAGCCGCCTGTTCATGTTGCCCCGCGCAAGCCGCAGCGATTGCAGCAAGAGCCGCGCGCCGATGCTGCGCGCCTCGACCGCGACGGTCACGGTCAGCCGCGTGCGTTCGCGCGACAGCGACACCAGATCGACGGTCAGCCCCCCCTCGAGCCCGGCCGAGGTCAAAGAGACGCGGTAGCTGTTGGGCAGGTCAAAGCCGGTGATTTCGGCGCGCAACTGGCGATCCTTGCCGCGAAACTTGAAGGCGATGTCCCAGGCGCTGCCAATGCCGTGGCGCGCCATGCCGTCGCGGCGGCGCACTTCGGCGCCGCGCCGCAAGGCCTGCCGTTCGAAGGCCGCGAAATCGGTGACCTGCGCAAAGACATAGGCGATCGGCGCCTCGACATCCTCTCTGGCCGTGAATTCCATCATCCTGCTCCGTTGAATTGTCGCCGCCGCTTGCGCGGTCTTGGTCCGCCTCGGGGCCAGTCTTGCGTCAATCGAGCGTATCCGCAAGCCAGTTGCGCAGCAGGAAATGGGCAATCGCGCCCTCGCGCGCCGGCAGGATCGTCGGGTCGCGCCCGGCAAAGACCTGCGCGAGGCGCTCGCGGCTGATCCAGAGCGCGGCCTCGAGTTCGTTGCGGTCGAGCAGGATGTCATGGCTCACCGCGTCGCCCCGGCAGCCCAGCATCAGCGAGGCGGGAAAGGGCCAGGGCTGGCTGGCGAGGTAGGATACCGCGCCGACCCTGATGCCGGCCTCCTCGTAGACCTCGCGGCGCACGGCGGCCTCGACCGTCTCGCCCGGCTCGACAAAGCCTGCGAGCAGCGAATACATCCCTTCGGGCCAGCCCGGCGACCGGCCCAGCAGCACGTCATTGCCGCGCGTGACCAGCATGATGACCACCGGGTCGGTGCGTGGAAAGTGATGCGCGCCGCAGGCCGGACAGCTGCGCTGCCAGCCCGCCATCACGATGTCGCTGCGCGCGCCGCAGCGGGCGCAAAAGCCGTGGTTGTCATGCCAGCCCATCACCGCCCGCGCCGTCGCCGCAAGCTCTGCGTCGCGGGGCGACAGACGGGTCATCACCGCGCGCAATTCGGCAAAGACCTGGTCGGCGGGCAGCAACGGATGGTGCTGTTCGGACGGGTCGAGGAACGCGCCCAGGGTCGAGAAATCGACGTCCTCGGGGTCCCAGTCGGACAGGTCATGCGCCCAGAGACCATGCCCCGAAAGCCCCTGCCCCTCCTCGCGGCCCAGAAAGATCCCGTCGCCGCGCCCCGCGATCAGCGGATGCGCCAGCGGCAGCCGCGCGAGCCTGTCGCGCCCTGTCCCTGCGACCAGCGGCTTGCCGCGCCACAGCACCACCGCGCGCGCGCCCGGCTGCGCGGCCAGCGCCGCGCGTGCCGCCGCGTCGCCGCGCAATTCCGCCGCCCGGTCGAGCGCCGACCCCCCGAATGTCACCGACTCTGCATGTCTCATGGATGCACTCCTGCCACGTTCGCAGGGGTTGGGCAAACGCCGGGTTGATTTCGGCTGGCGTCCGACTCGGTTCGTCCTATGGTTGTTTTGTCATGATTTCTGTCGGGAAGGGCAAAGCGTGATCTACCGCCAACTCTTCAGCCTCGACACGAGCCGCGTCCAGGCCCACCTGCGCATCCTGCAGACCACCGACCTGCACCTGCACCTGATGCCCTATGACTATTTCACCGATCTGCCCGCGCCCGGCATCGGTCTGGGCCGCACCGCGGGCCTGATCCGGGCCTGTCGCAGGCAGGCGCCCAATTGCCTGCTGTTCGACAATGGGGATTTCCTGCAAGGCAACCCTCTGTCGGACTGGATCGCACAGGACAGCGGATTTGGCCCCGGCGACCTGCATCCGATGATCGCGGCGATGAATGCGTTGGGTTACGACGGCGGCACGTTGGGCAATCACGAATTCAATTACGGGCTCGATTTCCTCGAACGCGCCATCGCGCGCGCGGGTTTTCCCATCGTGTCGGCCAATATCACGCGTGGTGCGGCGCGCGACCCGGCCACCGACCCGACCTTCATCGCGCCCTGGGCCGTGCTGACGCGCGAGATCACCGCCGCTGACGGGCAGCGCTATCCGCTGCGGATCGGCATCATCGGCTTTGCCCCGCCACAACTGGCCGATTGGGACAGGCACCATCTCGAGGGGCGGGTCGGCACGCATGATATCGTCCATGCAGCGCAGGCACATCTGCCCGCGCTGCGGGCCGCGGGCGCCGATCTGGTCGTGGCGCTGTGCCACTCCGGGATCGGGGAGGAACACCATGCGCCCGGGATGGAGAATGCGGCGGTGCCGCTTGCCGCGCTACCGGGCATCGACGTGGTGCTGGCCGGGCACACGCACGGCCTCTTTCCCGGGCCGGGGTTTGACGGCGCGGACCGCGCCGGCCCGGCGGTGGACCCGGCCGGAGGCACGCTGCACGGCAAACCCGCGGTGATGGCCGGGCAATTCGGATCGCATCTGGGTGTGGTCGATCTGTTGCTCGACAGGCAGGGCGACGCCTGGGTGCCCGTGGCCCATGCCACGCGGCTGGCCCGGGTCGATGATGCCGCGACGGACTGCGACCCGACCGTGCGGGCCACGGCGCAGGCCGCACATGACGCCGTGCTGGCCCGGATCCGCAAGCCTGTCGGCCAGACGCCGGTGCCGCTGCACAACCATTTCGCGCTGATCGCCCCCGACCTGACGCTGCAGATCCTGGCCGACGCCCAGCGCGCCCATGCCATCGTCGCGCTGGCCGGAACAGACAGCGCCGATTTGCCGCTGCTGTCCGCTGTGGCGCCATTCCGGGTCGGCGGGCGGGGCAGCCCGGCGCAATATATCGACATTCCCGCCGGACCGCTGCTCATGCGCCACGTGGCCGAGTTCTATCCCTTTCCCAACCTGGTGAGCATCGTGGCGGTCAGCGGCGCGGGCCTGTCCGACTGGCTGGAGCGCGCGGCGGGGCAGTTCCTGCAGATCGCCCCCGGCGTCACCGACCAGCCACTGATCGACCCGGAGTTTCCCTGCTACAATTTCGACGTGATGGACGGGCTGACCTACGAGATCGACCCCACGCAGCCCGCCCGCCATCTGGCCGATGGCCGCCTGTCCGACCCGCAGGCGCAGCGGGTGCGCGACATCCGCTGGCAGGGGCGGCCGGTCGCAGCCGACCAGATGTTTGCGGTCGTCACCAACGGCTACCGCGCTGGTGGCGGCGGGTTTTTCGAGGCGGTGCGCCAAGCGCCAGTGCTCCACCAGAGCCAGGTCAGCGTGCGTGAACTCGTCGTCGCGCATTTCGCGCGGGGCGACAACACGGCGCATGACGCGCGGCCGGTCTGGCGCTTTGCCAGCCATCCCGGCACCGCCGCCTGGGTCGATATCGGCCCGGGCGCACGCGCCTGCCTGCCCGCTCCGGCCGGGCTGGTGCGCATCGGGCCGGGCGCAGAGGGGCTCGACCGCTACAGCCTGCGGTTTTAGGCAGACGCGCGGACAACGCCGCTCGACAGCCGGTAGCGCTGCGGCTAGGCAGTCACGAGCCTTGCAGGACCGCCGCCCCGATGACTGACATGCCCTATGACGCCGTCATCTTTGACCTCGACGGCACGCTGATCGACACCGAACAGCTTTGCAACGCGACCGGGGTCGAGGCCCTGCGCGAGATGGGGCATGAGGTCGCGCTGTCGTTTTTCGAGACGCTGGCGGGCATCCACGACGCCGAGCGCGCGCGGCTGCTGTCCGCGCATCTGGGCACCACCATCGACAGCGACCGTTTCAACGCGATCTGGGACAGGCTCACCTATGCGCAGTTCGGCGCGGGCATCCCGCTCAAGCCCGGCGCGGTCGCGCTTCTGGGCCGCATCGACGCGCTGGGCCTGCCGATGGCGCTCGCCACATCGAGCAGGCGCGCGCCCGCGCAGGCCAAGCTTGCGGTCGCGGACCTCGCCAGATGGTTCCGCAAGGTGGTGACATTTGACGACGTGGCGCAGGCCAAGCCCGCGCCCGACCCCTATCTGCTGGCCGCCGCATGGCTGGGCGTGGCCCCCGCGCGCTGTCTGGTGTTCGAGGATTCGGACCCCGGCGCGCAAGCGGCCGCCGCCGCCGGTTGCCGCGTGGTGCAGGTGCGCGACATGCACCATTCCCATTGTCGCCACGCCGATATCATCGCGGATACGCTGATGGCGGGCGCCATCGCCGCCGGACTGCTGCCCGCCTGACCGCGCGGCGGGTTCTTGCGCCGCGCCAGAGTTCGGCCTATATCATCCGTCGAGAGGTTGGCGCGGGCAGGCGCCTCGCCAACCCGGTCAGGTCCGGAAGGAAGCAGCCGCAACGAGACCCGCTTGGGTCGTGTTCAGCCTCTCACCTTGTCCCGCGGGCAACCGCACCCCGTTTGCGAAGGAGGATACCATGGCCGATGTCATCACCCTCCGGGCCGCGCTGGTCTGAGACCGCCGCCGCCCGCGCCGGCACCGCCCGCATGAGCGCGGGCCAATGTCCTTCGTCACGGGAAACCCCAATTTGACCACCGATACACTCGCCAGCCTGGGCTGGTCGGCCCATTTTGCCCGTCAGGTCGCGCCTGACGACCCTGCCACCCCTGCCCGCGTCTCCGAAGTGTCGCGCGCGGGCCTCACCGTGCTGACCGCCACAGGGCCCGCCAGCGTCATCACCCCCGACAGCACCGGGCTTTATGCCGTGGGGGACTGGGTGATGGTGCAGGGCCCCCGCGTCACCGCCCGGCTCGACCGGCTGACCGAGATCGGGCGGCGCGCGGCCGGGCCGGTCGCCGCGCGCCAGCTTATCGCGGCCAATGTCGATACGCTCGCCATCGTCACCAGTTGCAACGCCGATTTCAACGTGGCCCGGCTGGAACGCTACCTGGCGATGGCGAGTTCCGCCGGCTGCCTGCCGCTGATCGTGCTGACCAAGGCCGACGAGGCCGCCGACCCCGCCAGCTATGTGAACACCGCCGCGCGGCTGTCGTCCCTCGTCACCGCCTTTGCGCTGAACGGGCGCGATGGGACGGACGTCGCGCGGCTCAATGCCTGGTGCGGGCCGGGGCAGACGCTGGCGCTCGTCGGCTCCTCGGGCGTGGGCAAGACCACGTTGCAGAACCACCTCACCGGGGTGATCGCGGCGACGCAGGGCATCCGCGAGGATGACGCCAAGGGCCGCCATACCACCACCGCGCGCGCCCTGCGCCCGACGCTGGCGGGCGGCTGGCTGATCGACACGCCGGGCATCCGCGAGCTGCAACTCTCCGACGCCGCCGACGGGATCGAGGCGGTGTTTTCCGATGTGACCGACCTGCTCGGCACCTGCCGCTTTTCCGACTGCAAGCACGAGAGCGAGCCGGGCTGCGCCGTGCAGGCCGCCATCGCGGCCGGAACGCTCGACCCAGACCGGCTGCGCCGCTGGCAGAAACTCTCGCGCGAGGAAAGCCACAGCAGCGAAACCGTGGCCCAGGCCCGCGCGCGGGCGCGGCAGATGAACAAGCTCTACAAAAGCGGGAAAAGGACCGCGCGTATGAAGCGGGGCGACGAGACCGGCTAGCGCGGCAGCGCAAAGGGTGCCGCGATGGCCAGCACCAGCAGCCCCGCAAGGATCAGCGGCACCCAGGCGATCCGCCGCAGCCTGTGGCCGGGCGGCAGCGCGCGGCCGAGCACAAAGGCCGCGACACCCAGCACCGCCGCGGCCATCTGCAAGCCCACGGCCAGCAGCAGCCGGTTCATCCCGCGCGTGAACCCGTCGCCGGTGGGCGCAACCCAGGAAAACGCCATCAGCGCCAGCGCGTGCAGGACGAACCACGCCACCAGCAACCCCAGCACCAGCCGCGCCCGCGTCATGCCCCACCCGCCATGGCCCAGCGCATCTGCGCATCGGTCTCCACGGCGCAGGGCCGCAACGCGCGCAACCGCGCCAGTGCCGCCCCGGGCGCCTCGCCGGCCGCGATCATCAGCCGCAGCACCGCCATCCCTGACCGCCCGCAGCCGCCGTAGCAATGCACCAGCACCCGGCCGCCCTGCGCCAGCAGCGCCAGCGCCTCGGCCTCGACCTCCGCCCAGGCCGCAACGACCCCCGCATCCGGCGCACCGAAATCCGTGACCGGCAGGTGCCGCCATGCGATCCCCGCCGCCGCAAGGTCATCTGGCAGGCCCCCTGACCCTTTGCGCGCCAGGTCCGACAGCGGCGTCATGGTGATGACCATGCCCGGCCGCCAGTCGAGCAGCCGCGCCCTGTCGGTGCCATAATGGCGCGTGCGCCCCGGCATCGGCGACAGCGCGAGCACGCCGCGCCCCACCGCCAAGCCATAAGGTTCAAACCCGATCATCCGCGCCTCCGCTGCCCGATGCCGCCCGGTCCCGCGCCACCGCTTCCGCACAAGAATACCCGCCCGCCCGCTTTACGCCAGACCTGCGGCGGCCTAGTCTGTGCGAGCCTTTCAGGATGCCCCGATGACCGACACGCCCGCCCCCGCCTACCGCGTCCTCGCCCGCAAATACCGGCCCGAGACCTTTGCCGACCTCGTCGGCCAGGACGCGATGGTGCGCATCCTGCGCAATGCCTTCGCGGCCGGGCGCATCGCGCAGGCCTTCATCATGACCGGCATCCGCGGCACCGGCAAGACGACGACCGCGCGCATCATCGCCAAGGGGATGAACTGCACCGGCCCCGATGGCACCGGCGGCCCCACGACCGAGCCCTGCGGCACCTGCGACAATTGCCGCGCGATCATGGAGGGCCGCCACGTCGATGTGATGGAGATGGACGCCGCATCGAACACCGGCGTCGCCAATATCCGCGAGATCATCGACTCGGTCCACTACCGGGCCGCCTCGGCGCGCTACAAGGTCTATATCATCGACGAAGTGCACATGCTCTCGACCAGCGCTTTCAACGCGCTCCTGAAAACGCTCGAGGAACCGCCGCCGCATGTGAAGTTCATCTTTGCCACGACCGAGATCCGCAAGGTGCCGGTGACGGTGCTGTCGCGCTGCCAGCGGTTCGACCTGCGCCGGATCGAACCCGAGGTGATGATCGCGCTGCTGCGCCGCATCGCCTCGGCCGAAGCGGCCGAGATCAGCGACGACGCGCTCGCGCTCATCACCCGCGCCGCCGAAGGTTCGGCGCGCGATGCGACCTCGCTGCTCGATCAGGCGATATCGAATGGCGCGGGCGAAACGACGGTCGAACAGGTCCGCGCGATGCTGGGGCTCGCCGACCGGGGCCGCGTGCTCGACCTCTTCGACCTCATTGTGCGGGGCGAGGCGGCGGCGGCGCTCACCGAGCTTTCCACCCAATATGCCGAAGGCGCCGACCCGCTCGCCGTGCTGCGCGACCTCGCCGAGATCACCCATTGGGTCAGTGTGGTCAAGATCACGCCCGAGGCCGCCGCCGACCCCACGATCAGCCCCGATGAGCGCGCGCGCGGTCAGGCGATGGCCCAGGCGCTGCCGATGCGGGTGCTCACCCGGCTCTGGCAGATGCTGCTCAAGGCACTCGACGAGGTGGCGCTCGCCCCCAATGCGATGATGGCGGCCGAAATGGCGGTGATCCGGCTCACCCATGTGGCCGACCTGCCCTCGCCCGAGGAACTGATCCGCACGCTGCAGAAATCGCCCCCCACAAGCGGCCCCGGCGGCAGCCGCCCCGCCCCCGCGCCAGGCCAGCCCGTCGCAGGCCAGTCCGTCGCAGGCCAATCTGCGCCGGAGGCCCGCGCCAGCACGCCCGCGCCCACCCATTCCGGCCCCGCCGGCCCCGCCGGCCCCGCCGGCCCCTCTGCCGCGCTGGCCCGCGCGCCCGCGCCCGATGCCCTCGCCCGCTACGCGCGCTTCGAGGATGTGGTGGACCTGATCCGCCACCACCGCGACGTGACCCTGCTGGTCGAGGTCGAGACCGGCCTGCGCCTCGTCGCCTACCAGCCCGGCCGGATCGAGGTCGAACCCACCCCCACCGCCGCCCGCGACCTGGTGCAGCGCCTGGGCCAGCGGCTTCAGTTCTGGACCGGCAACCGCTGGGCGATCAGTGTCGTGAACAGCGGCGGCGGCGCCACCATCGCCGAGGCGCGCGAGGCCGCCGACCATGCCCTCCAGGAGGCGGCAATGACCCACCCGCTCGTGCAGGCGGTGATGACCAGCTTTCCCGGGGCCCGTATCACCGCGATCCGCAGCGAGGCCGCCATCACCGCCGCCGCCGAAGCCGAGGCGCTGGCGGTCGTGCCCGACGAATGGGACCCGTTCGAAGAGGACTGACCCTTGTGACCGAGGCCTGCCTTGCGTATCTCTGAAACCGGATCAGCACAGGGGAGAGCGGCAGATGCTCAAGGGACTTGGCGGGCTTGGCGACATGGCCAAGATGATGAAGGCCGCGCAGGAGATGCAGGGCAAGATGGCCCAGCTTCAGGCCGACATGGACACGATCACGGTCGAGGGCCAGTCGGGCGCGGGCCTGGTGCGCGCCACCGCCACCGCCAAGGGCGAATTGACGGGTCTCAGCATCGACCCCTCGATCTTTTCCGCCGATGACAAGGAGATGGTCGAGGACCTGATCCTCGCCGCGATCAAGGATGCCCAGCAAAAAGCCGGCGAGCGCGCTGCCGAAGAGATGGCAAAACTCTCCGAAGGGCTCGGCCTGCCGCCCGGCATGAAACTGCCGTTCTGACGCGCCGCCCATGGCTTCTCTGTGCAAAAAATACTCCCGCCGGAGGCGCCACCGCCCGCAAGGGGCGCAAAGGCCCGACCGGTGAGCGATACCGGCGACATCGAGGCGCTGATCGCGCTGATGGCACGGCTGCCGGGCCTCGGCCCGCGCTCGGCCCGGCGTGCGGTGCTGCATCTTGTCAAGAAGCGCGGCCAACTTCTGCTGCCGCTCGCGCAGGCGATGACACAGGTCGGCGCCACTGCGCGCGAATGCCTCAACTGCGGCAATATCGGCACCTCTGAAATCTGCGCCATCTGCGCCAGCGAGAAACGCGCCAACGGCCAGATCTGCGTGGTCGAGGATGTCGCCGACCTCTGGGCGATGGAGCGCGCGCAGGTGTTCAACGGCCGCTATCATGTGCTGGGCGGCACGCTCTCGGCGCTCGACGCGGTGGGCCCGGACGAATTGCGCATCCCCCGCCTGATCGACCGGATCGCCACCGAGGCGGTGAGCGAGGTGATCCTCGCGCTCGGCGCCACGATCGACGGGCAGACCACGGCGCATTACATCGCCGACCAGTTGCCCGGCATCACCGTCACCTCGCTGGCGCAGGGCGTGCCGGTGGGCGGCGAGCTTGATTACCTCGACGACGGCACGATCACCGCCGCGCTCAAGGCCCGCCGCGCGCTCTAGCCGGCAAAGGACCGGCAGTTGGTCCACAGGTCGGGCCGGTCACGAAGCCAGCCCATGTCGGCGGTGCCATGGGACGAGACGATGAAATGCCAGTCGTCCACCGAGATGAAGCCGTAATAGATATTGTCGCCGGGCTGGATCATCCCGGTGACCGGGGCGGCGCTGCTGCGCGCGGCGTGCAGTGTGAGCGGCCCGCCCAGCCAGCCCATGCAGCCGCTCTCGTAGCCATCGGGCTCGGGGATGTCGATCATGGTCATGCGCGCCGCCAGATGCGGCACATCGAGCGTGCGGCGGCTGGTGTCCACCGCGCATTCCCACTCCTGCTCGGCCGCCTGCAACCGCGCGGCCATGTTCAGCGCCGCGGCATCGAGCTTCAGCGCGCTGCCGGTGCAGTCGCTGTTGTCGAAAACCGCGCGCCCCAGCGGCGAGGAAAAACAGTATCCCGCCCGGTCGTAGATCAGGTTGCGGGTGAACCAAAGCTCGTCGCAGATTTCGAGTGCTGCGGCCGGCGCGGCCAATGCCGCGAGCAAGAGTGCGAGAAATGCGCGCATCAAAAACCTCCCAGATCAAATGGTCCGGCCCCGGATCTGACGGCACCGGGTGAGCAATGCTAGCGCGCCCGACGCCCTGCGCACAAGTCCGCGCCGCATAGCAAAAGGCCCGGTCCCCTTGCGGGGGCCGGGCCTGATATGACGGCGCGGGCGGTGGGGCCTCAGCGGCGGCCGGTGCCTTCGTCCTCGTCGTCGTCGTCATGCGTATCGCCGGGCAGGTTGAAGAAGCTGTCGGCGTCGCGGATGTCGCGGCGGTCGATCGGCTCGTCCTCCTCCTCCTCGGCCGGGCCGCGCGGGTCATCGGCATCCGACAGGGTAAACGTCTCGAGCCCGCTGATCGCGCTGGGCATGCGCGGTTCGGGCGCCATGCCGAGGCTGTGCTCGGTGGACAAGAGCTTGCGGCGCTCGTCGTCGGTCATCGTGCCACCCTCGCGCGCCTTCTTGGCGGCGGCCTTCTGCACGGCGGCGTCAAGCTCGCCCTGCCGGCACAGGCCCAGCGCGACCGGGTCGATCGGGTCGATCGAGCCGATGTTCCAATGCGTGCGCTCGCGGATCGCCTGGATGGTGGGCTTGGTGGTGCCGACCAGCTTGGCGATGGCGCCATCCGACAGTTCGGGGTGGAACTTGACCAGCCACAGGATCGACGCAGGCCGGTCCTGCCGCTTGGACAGCGGCGTGTAGCGCGGGCCGCGCCGCTTTTCCTCGCCCTGGGCGGCGGCGTAGAACTTCAGGTGCAGCTTCTGCGTCGGGTCCTTTTCCGCCTTGGCGATTTCCTCGGCGGTGAGCTGGTTGTGCGCCACCGGGTCAAAGCCCTTGACCCCGGTCGCCACGTCGCCATCCGCAATGCCCTGCACCTCGAGCTCATGCAGCCCGCAGAAATCGCCGATCTGCTTGAAGGTCAGCGTGGTATTGTCCACCAGCCAGACGGCAGTGGCGCGGGCCATGATCGGTTTAACGGACATTTCGGCGTCTCCTGAACAAGCGGCGTTATCCCATGACTTGACAAGGCCCCGGCTAGGGCGGCCCTTGCGGACCATCGTTCTCGTTGTCGGGGAACTTCGAGGCTATATAGTCGGCCTCGCCTCTTTAGGAAAGATCAAAATGCCGCGCCTGTTGCTTGCCCTTCTTGCCGCCCTGCTCATCGCGCCTGCCCTGCGGGCGCAGGATGTGGCGGGGGAATTCGACTATTACGTGTTGTCGCTGTCCTGGTCGCCCAACTGGTGCGCGCTCGAGGGCGATGCGCGCGGCTCGCCGCAATGCGACGAGAGCGGCGATTTCGGCTGGGTGCTGCACGGGCTCTGGCCGCAATACGCGCGGGGCTGGCCCGAGCATTGCCGCAGTCGCTACAGCGAACCGACACGGGGACAGACCGCGCAAATGGCTGACATCATGGGCACATCCGGCCTCGCCTGGTATCAGTGGAACAAACATGGAAGCTGCTCGGGCCTGTCGCCTGCGGACTTCTACGCACTGGCGCGCGAGGCCTATGGCCGCGTCACGCGTCCGGCGGTTTTCACCCAGCTCAGCCGCCCCGTGACCCTGCCCGCGGCGGTGGTCGAGCAGGCCTTTCTGCGCGACAATCCCGGCCTCGCGCGCGACCAGATCACCGTGACCTGCCGCAGCGGCTATATCCAGGAGGTGCGCCTCTGCCTCACCCGCGACCTCGCCTTCCGGCGCTGTGGCGATGACGTGATCCGCGACTGCACACTCGAGGATGCGCGCCTCGATCCGCTGCGCTAGCGCGGGTCAGGACAGCAGATTCTCGTAGCCGCAGAGGGTGGCGAGCTCTGGCACAAGCGCCGGCGCGACCACGGTGAAATTGGCCCGGAAGAGCAGCAGGTCGCCGTCATAGGCCTCGATCACCCAGGGGCCGGGCAACAGTTCGTAGTCGAAATCGAACTGGTAGAGCGTGATCGACATCTCGTCGCCGCGCACGATGGTCTCGTAGCTTTGCCGGGTCTGGCCTGCATCGCCCATCGGCGGGTGGGTCACGACGACGGTCACGGGAAAAATGTCGCCGCCCTTGGCCTGCGCCCTGGCGCCAAAGCCCATGCCCAGCACCGCCGGCACGTTGCGCCCACGCGAGACGAATTCGACCGGGCCGTCCACAATGTTGGTCACGCCCGCTATGGTATCGGGCGCCGGGTTTGTGCCCGTCACCTCGGGCGCGCAGATGATGCCCGCCTCAAAGGCCGAAATGGCGCGGCCGACCTCATCCGCCCCCTGCGCGGCAAGCGGGAGGGGCAACGCAAGCAAGGCAAGGAGGGCCAGATGTCTCATGGCCGCAAGGTTGCCGCGCGGCGGGCAAATGTAAATCCCCCTCCGCGCGGCCCGTCGCCGGTGGCGCCGTTGTCGCCGGTGGCGCGGCCCGTCGCCGGTGGCGCCGTTGTCGCCGGTGGCGCCGTTGTCGCCGTTGTCGCCCGACCGGCTAGCCGATGGCGGCCGCCTTCACATCGGCGTCGATATGCGGGACGTATTGGCCAAAGTTTTCGGCGAACATCCGCACCAGCCTGGCCGCCTGCCGGTCATAGGCCTCGGCGTCGGCCCAGGTGCTGCGCGGATCGAGCAGGCCGCTGTCCACGCCCGCCACCGCGACCGGCACGTCAAAGCCGAAGAACGGATCCTTGCGGAAGGTCTGTTCGACCAGCGAGCCATCCAGCGCCGCCGCCAGCAGCGCCCGCGTCGCGCGGATCGGCATCCGGCTGCCGGTGCCATAGGCGCCGCCGGTCCAGCCGGTGTTGACCAGCCAGCAGGTCGCGCCATGCTTGGCGATCTTGGCCTGCAACAGCTTGCCATAGACCTCGGGCCGGCGCGGCATGAAGGGCGCGCCAAAGCAGGTCGAGAAGGTCGGCTCTGGCTCGGTCACGCCGCGCTCGGTCCCGGCCACCTTGGAGGTGAAGCCCGACAGGAAGTGATACATCGCCTGCGCCGGCGTCAGCCGCGCGATCGGCGGCAGCACGCCAAAGGCATCGCAGGTCAGCATGATGATGTTCTTGGGGTGCCCGCCCATCGCGGTGTCAGACGCGTTCGAGATATAGGACAGCGGATAGGCGCAGCGGGTGTTGGCCGTCAGGCTGTCATCGGCAAAGTCGAGCTCTTTGGTGACAGGATCATAGACCATGTTCTCGATCACCGTCGCCGCGCGGCGGGTTGTGGCATAGATCTCGGGTTCGGCCTCGGGCGACAGGTTGATCGTCTTGGCATAGCAGCCGCCTTCAAAGTTGAAGGTGCCGCGGTCGGACCAGCCGTGTTCGTCGTCGCCGATCAGCGTGCGCGACGGGTCGGCCGACAGCGTGGTCTTGCCGGTGCCCGACAGGCCAAAGAAGATCGCGGTATCGACCGGGTTGCCCACCGCATGGTTGGCCGAGCAATGCATCGGCATCACGCCCTTGGCCGGCAGCAGGTAGTTGAGCAGCGTGAAAACCGCCTTCTTGATCTCGCCGGCATAGGCGGTGCCGCCGATCAGCACCATGCGCGCGTCGATGTTCAGCGCGATGACGGTTTCGCTGCGGCAGCCGTGCCGGGCCGGGTCGGCCTTGAAGGACGGGCAGGCGATGATCGTGAAATCGGCGCTAAAGCCGGGCAGTTCGGCGGCCGCGGGCCGGCGCAACAGGTGCCGGCTGAACAGGCTGTGCCAGGCCAGTTCGGTAATCACCCGCACATCGAGCCGGTGCGCGGGGTCGGCGCCGGCATAAAGGTCCTGCACATAGGCCGTGGCGCCGTGCAGATGCGCGACCATGTCGGCGCGCAGGGTGTCGAACGCCTCTGGCGTCATCGCGCCGTTGTTGTCCCACCAGACGTTGCCCTCGGTCGCGGGGCTGCGCACGATGTATTTATCCTTGGGGCTGCGGCCGGTGTGTCTGCCGGTGTTGACCAGGATCGTGCCGCCCTGCCCTTCTTCGCCTTCGCCAGCCGCCAGCGCCGCTGCCATCAATGCGGCCTCGTCAAGGTTGTAAAACACATGCGCCAGCCCGGTGATGCCTTGCGCGTCAAGCGTCGTTGCGGTGGGCGTCTGGGTTTCGATCATCGGGTCGTCTCCTGTTGTGGCCGGTCTCCCTCGGGCCGACATGACCGCCTTAACATGATGATTTCCCACATGAACAGCCTTGCTTTGCGACGTTAGCGCAACCATCCGGGGTGTTAGCGCAAGCAGCCGCCGGCGGGCCGCGCGCCGTGCCCGGACACGGGCAAACGCCCGCTGGCGCGGCGGGTCCGTTGCCGTGAAATTGCCCCGATTACGCCGCGCCTTGGCCCGACCGGTGAGGCATTTAAGTCATCGGTAAGTGTTTTCACGACACAATAATCCGATGCGGTGGGGGTGATTCGCAGTTTCTGATTGATCTGCACCCCCGAAAACGGGACATAGTCGTGAAAAAGCAGGCAAAAACAGCGTAATCGAGCAGTAAGGGGAACCCCATGTCTAAAATCGCACTGGTGGACGACGACAGGAACATCCTGACGTCCGTCTCCATGACGCTCGAGGCCGAAGGCTTCGAGGTCGAAACCTACAACGACGGCCAATCGGCACTTGACGCGTTCAACAAGCGGATGCCGGACATGGCCGTGCTCGACATCAAGATGCCGCGCATGGACGGGATGGACCTGCTTCAGCGGCTGCGGCAGAAAACCTCGATGCCGGTGATCTTCCTCACCTCCAAGGACGATGAGATCGACGAGGTTCTGGGCCTGCGCATGGGCGCCGACGACTATGTGAAAAAGCCCTTTTCCCAAAGGCTTCTGGTGGAACGCATCCGCGCGCTCCTGCGCCGTCAGGACGCGATTTCGGGCGATGTGGTCGATACATCCGAAGAGAACAAGATCATGACGCGGGGCCACCTGACGATGGACCCGCTGCGCCATGCGGTAAAGTGGAAAGGCCGCGACGTGTCGCTGACCGTCACCGAATTCCTGTTGTTGCAGGCGCTCGCGCAGCGCCCCGGCTTTGTCAAATCGCGCGACCAGTTGATGGACGTGGCCTATGACGATCAGGTCTATGTCGATGACCGCACCATCGACAGCCACATCAAGCGTCTGCGCAAGAAGATGCGCCAGACCGATGATGAATTCTCGGCGATCGAGACGTTGTATGGTATCGGGTATCGCTACAACGAAGAGTAAGGGCTGAGCCCCGGCCATGACCGCCGCCCCAAAGATCGACGTGCGCGACCTCAACTCGGTCCGGCGGGCTGCGCGTCAGGCCGCCGCAGAGGACGCGCGCGCGGCGGGCGAGGTGGTCCTGGGTGACGACTGGGTCGCACCCGAGGGGCTTGCCGAAAAGGAAATGCAGGACCGGCGGCGCAAGCGCGGGCTGGTCACGCTCAACCGTTCGCCGCTGGCGCGCAAGATCATCACCTTCAATCTGGTGGCGATGATCCTGCTGGTGTCGGGGATGCTCTACCTCACCCCGTCGCGCGACAACCTCGCCTTTCAGCGCGCCTCCAGCCTCGTGAGCGAGGCGCAGCTCGTCGCCAATGTCTTCGAGGCACGGCTCCCTGCGGGGGCGCCGGTCAGCCTCATCACAGGTGACGGCGTCGATGTGGCGCAGACGCTGGCGGGGCTCGATATCAGCGGCGGGATCGAGGTCTTTGTGTTCGATCCGACCGAAACGCTGGTGGGCACGCAACTTGCCACCGAGCGGACAGAGGCGGTCAGGGGCCTGACCTATGACGGTGGTGGCACCGTCATCACCGACCTGCTCAACAGCGCCTGGGACGGGCTCGCCAGCCTGCTCGCGCCTACGACCGCCCCGCGCGAGGAGTTCGACACCGCAGGTCAGGCGCGGTCGTTGGTGGCGGGCGCGCTGACCGGCATCACCACGGTGGAAACGCGCACCGACCCGTCGGGGCGCACGATCTTTGCGGTGGCGACGCCGATCATGCAGAACGGCACCGCCGTGGGCGCCGTCGCGCTGACCTCGGCCGCGGGTGAGATCGACGCGCTGGTGCGGCGCGAGCGCGAACAGGTGCTGCAGATGCTGGTGATCGGCATCCTCGTGTCGATCGGGCTCAGCCTCGTGCTCGCCTCGACTATCGCCAACCCGCTGGCCGACCTCGCCGCCGCGGCCGAACTGGGCCGCGACCGCAATGCGCGCAAGATGTCGCCCAACCGCATCCGCATCCCGGACCTGACCGGCCGCCCGGACGAGATCGGGCGGCTTTCCGGCGCGCTGCGCGGCATGGTCGCGGCGCTCTACGAGCGGATCGAGGGCAACGAACAGTTCGCCGCCGATGTCGCGCACGAGATCAAGAATCCGCTCGCCTCGCTGCGCTCGGCCGTGGGCACGCTGCATGTCGCCAAACGCGACGACCAGCGCGCCCGCCTGATCGAGGTGATCGAGCATGACGTGCGGCGGCTGGACCGGCTGGTGAGCGACATTGCCAGCGCCTCGCGGCTCGACAGCGAGCTGGTAAAGGAAGAGGAGCAACCCTTTGACCTGCTGAAAATGCTCGGCAATCTCAATGACTTCCTGGGCAAGGAGGCCGAGGGCAAGGGTATCGACTATATCGCCGACCTGCCGGTCGGGCCGATCACAATCTATGGGCTCGAGGGGCGGCTCGCGCAGGTTTTCGTCAATATCATCACCAATGCCATCTCGTTCTGCGAGGCGGGCGACGCGATCCGCATCTGGGCGCGCAAGCGCGAGAACCGCGTGCTGGTGGTGGTCGAGGATACTGGCCCCGGCATCCCCGAAGAGGCGCTGACCAAGATCTTCCAGCGCTTCTATTCCGAACGGCCTGCCGGCCAGTTCGGCAACAATTCGGGGCTTGGCCTCGCCATCTCCAAGCAGATCGTCGAGGCGCATGGCGGCGTCATCTGGGCCGAGAACATCCGCCCGACCGAGGCCGACCCGACCTCGGACCCGCTGGGCGCGCGCTTTGTCGTGGGCTTGCCGGTCTAGGCGCCGCGATGGTCGCGGGCCCCCTCACGCTGCATGCGACAACGGTGGCGCAGGACGGGCGCGGCGTGCTCATCCTCGGGCCAGCGGGCGCGGGCAAATCCGCGCTGGGTCTGGCGCTGCTGGCCATGGGCTGCCGGCTGGTCGCCGATGACCGCACGATCCTCACGCTCGAACAGGGCAGAATCGTCGCGCGCTGCCCGCCCCCCCTGCGCGGCCTCATCGAGGCGCGCGGCGTCGGATTGCTGAACGCCGCGCCGATCGACGAGGCGCATCTGGCCCTGGTGGTGGATCTGGGCGCGCCCGAGGCCGACCGCCTGCCGCCCTTCCGCAGCGTCACCTTGCTGGGCCACGCTCTGCCCTTGCTTCACAACCCCGCGACGGGCCATTTTGCCGCCGCAGTCCTGCAATATCTCATCGCAGGCCGTCGTTCCTGACCGGAGGTACGCCACGAATGCCAGGACCCCGCGCCTTTGCCGATGACAGCCTGGCGGATGACACCCGCCAACGCATCGTGCTTGTCACCGGGCCATCGGGCGCCGGGCGGTCCACTGCGCTGCACGCGCTCGAGGATCTGGGTTACGAGATCATCGACAACCTGCCGCTGTCGCTGCTGCCGCGCCTGATCGACGGGCCGCCTTTGCCGCGCTCGCTCGCGCTGGGGCTGGACGTGCGCAACCGCGACTTTGGCACCGACGCGCTGATCGAGGCGATCGACCGCCTCGCCGCGAGTCCCGAGATCGCCGAGCAGGTGCTCTATGTGGACAGCGGCGAGGATGTGCTGGTGCGCCGCTACTCTGAAACCCGCCGCCGTCATCCGCTCTCCCCCGACGGTGCGGCGCTCAGCGGCATCCGCCGCGAAAGGGAGCTTTTGCTGCCGATCCGTGCCCGCGCCGACATCCTGATCGACAGCACCGAAATGACACCGCATGAATTGCGCGCCGAGATCGAGGGCTGGTTTGCCCCCGAAGAAGGCCGCACGCTCAACGTGACCGTCCAGTCGTTTTCCTACAAGCGCGGCCTGCCGCGCGGCGTCGATATCGTGCTCGACTGCCGGTTCCTGCGCAATCCGCACTGGGCCCCCGCGCTGCGCGGGCTGACGGGCCGTGACGCCGCCGTGGACGCCCATGTCGCGGCCGACCCCCGCTTTGCTCCCTTCTATGACCAGATCCTCGGCCTTGTGCGCCTGATGTTGCCCGCCTGCCGGGACGAGGGGAAATCGCATCTCTCGATCGCCTTCGGGTGTACCGGAGGGCAACACCGGTCGGTCGCAGTTGCCGAGAGACTGGCCAAGACGCTTGCGCAGGACGGATGGCAAGTATCTAAGCGGCACAGGGAACTGGAACGCCGGGCCGAGACGGGTGAACTGTCGCAAGCGGCCGGGTTGAAGCGGGAACTTGACGCGTGATCGGGATCGTGATCGTGGCACATGGCGGGCTGGCGCGGGAGTATCTCGCGGCGGTCGAACATGTCGTGGGGCATCAGGATGATGTGCGCACCGTCGCCATCCACCCCGATGATGACCGCGCCGCGAAACAGGCCGAAATCTGCGCCGCAGCCGATGCCGTGGACCAGGGCCAGGGCGTGGTGATCGTGACCGACATGTTCGGCGGGTCGCCCAGCAACCTGTCGCTGCGCGCCTGCGGCCCGGATGACCGGCGCATCCTTTACGGCGCGAATCTGCCGATGCTGATCAAGCTGGCAAAGTCGCGCAGCAAATCGGTGGGCGACGCCGTTGCCGCCTCGCTCGCGGCCGGGCGCAAATACATCGACAGCCATGCCGTCGATGACGAGATGGGGCTTAAATGGGGCTGAACTGCTGCAATTGGCCGGGGGCGCGATGACGCAGCGCCGGCTTCAGATCGTGAACACAAAGGGGTTGCACGCCCGCGCCTCGGCCAAGCTGGTCGAGGTGGTCGAAGCCCATGACGCAACGGCAACGGTGCGCAAGGACGGGATGGACGCCTGCGGCGACAGCATCATGGGGCTTTTGATGTTGGCAGCCTCGAAGGGAACCTTTATTGAGGTCGAGACACGCGGGGCAGAGGCGGACAAGCTTGCCGATGCCATCGCCGCACTTGTTGCGGACAGGTTTGGCGAAGCCGACTGAGAGAACGCCGTGCCGTGACAGGCCCGACGGGGGAGCACTCTGCATTGACCGATACGACGACCCGCAACGTCACCGCGCCAAAGCTGCCCGGCCTTGGTTCGCGCGAGCCTGATGCGCCACGCGTCTATGACCGCCGCAGCCTGACCTATTCGAACACCTTCGAGAGCCCGCTCAAGCGCACCGCCATCCGCGCGATGGAATGGATGACGGGCAAGATCACGATCATCCGCCGTATCCGCACATTCGAACGGCGCGGGCCGCCCGCGGGGCAGGCTTTCTGGCGGGCCTGTCTCGATGTCATGGGTGTCGATCTGCTCACACCCGACGCCGAATTGCGCGCGCGCATCCCGGCCACGGGTCCGGTGGTGCTGGTGGCCAACCATCCGCACGGCCTTGTCGATGGCATGATCCTCGCCGACATGATCGGCCGGGTGCGCAACGATTACCGCATCCTCACGCGCGCCCTGCTGACCGGGATCGACGAATCCGCGGCGAGCTACATGATCCCCGTCCCCTTTCCGCATGAACAGGACGCGCAGAAAAAGATGCTCGAGATGCGGCGCCAGGCGATGGCCCATCTGGGCGCCGGCGGCCTTGTCGCGCTGTTCCCCTCGGGCGTCGTGGCGACCTCGCAAAGCATGTTCGGCCCGGTGGTCGAGGCCGAATGGAACGTGTTTACCGCCAAGATGATCCGCACCTCGGGTGCGACGGTGGTGCCGGTCTATTTCTCGGGGGCCAATTCGCGGCTCTACCAGATCGCCAACAGGCTCTCGCCGACGCTGCGCCAGGGGCTTTTGCTGCACGAAATCGTGCATTCGCTCGACAAGCCGCAGCGCCCGGTGCTCGGCGCGCCCGTGCTGCCCGACGAGGTTGCCGCGCGCTGCAGCGACCCGCGCGCCTTCATGGCCTGGCTGCGCGCGCGCACTCTGGCGCTGCGCGATAGAAGCTAGCGGGCCGGCCTCAGCGTGTCGGAACGGGCACGTCGCCGCGATAGTCGTAGAACCCGCGCTGCGTCTTGCGGCCCAGCCATCCGGCCTCGACATATTTCGTGAGCAGCGGGCAAGGGCGGTATTTGGTATCGGCCAGCCCGTCATGCAGCACGTTCATGATCGCAAGGCAGGTGTCGAGCCCGATGAAATCGGCAAGCTCCAGCGGCCCCATCGGATGGTTGGCGCCCAGCTTCAGCGACGTGTCGATCGACTGCACCGACCCCACCCCTTCGTAAAGCGTATAGATCGCCTCGTTGATCATCGGCATCAGGATGCGGTTGACGATGAAGGCGGGAAAATCCTCGCTGCTCGACGCGGTCTTGCCCAGCCGTTCGACCACCGCAAGGCAGGCGTCAAAGGTCGGCTTGTCGGTGGCGATGCCGCGGATCAGTTCCACCAGTTGCATCACCGGCACCGGATTCATGAAGTGGAAGCCCATGAATTTTTCCGGCCGGTCGGTGCGCGCGGCGAGCCGCGTGATCGAGATCGACGAGGTGTTCGAGGTCAGGATCGTCTCGGGCTTCAGATGCGGCAGCAGGTCGTCGAATATCTTCTGCTTGATCGCCTCTTTCTCGGTCGCGGCCTCGATCACGAGGTCGCTCTGCCCCAGCTCGGCCAATGCGAGCGTCGTGCCGATCCGGCCCATCGCGGCGTCACGGTCGGTCGCGCTCACCGTGCCCCGGCTGACCTGCCGGTCCATGTTGCGGGTGATGGTCGCGATGGCCCGGTCGAGTGCATCCCGGCTGACATCGGTCATCACCACGTCATAGCCCGCGAGCGCAAAGACATGGGCGATGCCATTGCCCATCTGCCCCGCCCCCACGACGCCAACGGTCCTGATGTCCATCCGCCCTGCCCTTTCGTTTACCGCGCCGCACCATAGGACGCGAGCGCGCCCCGCATCAAGGCCGCTCGACAAACCCGACGGGACGGCACGGTGCGTAAACTCTTTCTCAAACTGTCGATTTAGGAGAATCGCAACGCTTTGCGACGAATCTGGTCAGCGGTGAGAGAACATAGTGGTGGGTACCATGAAACATGACACGCTTGGTGAAGCGGGGTTCAGCTATGCCCCGTGCCGATACGGAACGTCCCGAATCTTCTTTCGCGGGCCGCGTCGGCCGCTGGACGGCAAATACATCGCCTTTGTCGGCGGCAACGAGACCTATGGCAAGTTCATAGAGCGCCCCTTTCCCGCGCTGGTCGAGGATGATCTGGGCGAGGTCTGCGTCAATTTCGGCTGCATCAACGCGAGCATCGACGCCTTTGCCAATGATCCCACGATCCTGGCCGCCTGCCATGACGCGCGGCTCAACATCGTGCAGGTGATGGGCGCGCAGAACATGTCGAACCGGTTCTACACCGTGCACCCCCGCCGCAACGACCGCTTCCTGCGCGCGTCGAGCGTGCTGCAGGCGCTGTATCCCGAGGTCGATTTTTCCGATTTCTGCTTTACCCGCCACATGCTCGGCGCGCTCTATGCCGTCTCGCCCGAGCGGTTCGAGATCCTGCGCCGCGAACTCGAGGAAGCCTGGGTCGCGCGGATGACGCGGTTCCTGACCGAAATCGGCAGCCATGTCTATCTGTTCTGGTTCGCCGAGCGCCTGCCGAGCGACGCTCCCTGGGACAGCCGCGCCGAACCGTTCCGCTTCGACCCGCTCTTCGTGACACGGCGGATGGTCAATTGCCTGCGCCCGCTGGTGCGCGGCGTGATCATGGTGCAACCCTCGTCGCGGGCCGTCGCACGGGGGACAGACGGGATGGTGTTTTCACCGTTTCAGGCCAGCGCGGCCGCCGCGGCGCTGTCGATCACCGCACATCAGGAGGCCGCCGCCGCGCTGACCGGCGCAATCCGCGCCGAGCGCGGCTGAAAAAAGAGGCGGCGCCGGTCCTGCAACAGACCGGCGCCCCCGCTTCATCTTGCCAAAAATATCCTCGCCGAAGGCTCCGCAGCAGCCGCAAGCACCGGCGCCGGGCGTCGGCGCCGGGCGTCGGGTCACACCTTGTCCGTCAACTCCGGCACAGCGGCAAAGAGGTCCGCGACCAGCCCGAAATCGGCCACCTGAAAGATTGGCGCCTCTTCATCCTTGTTGATCGCCACGATCACCTTGCTGTCCTTCATGCCCGCGAGGTGCTGGATCGCGCCCGAGATGCCGACCGCGACATAGAGGTCCGGCGCCACGACCTTGCCGGTCTGGCCGACCTGCCAGTCATTGGGGGCATAGCCCGAATCGACCGCCGCGCGCGAGGCGCCGACCGCCGCGCCGAGCTTGTCGGCGAGCCGCTCGATCAGCGCAAAGTCCTCTTCCGACCCCACGCCGCGCCCGCCCGAGACCACGATCCCCGCGCTGGTGAGTTCCGGCCGGTCCGAAGTCGCGCCGCGATCCTCGACCCATTGCGACAGGCCGTCCACGGCGGCTGTTGTCACCGCCTCGACAGGCGCGCTGTTGCCGCCTCCGACCGCGTCAAAACCCGCCGTGCGGATCGTGAGCACCTTGACCGGATCGGACGAGGCCACGGTCTGGATTGCGTTGCCCGCATAGATGGGCCGCTCGAAGGTCGCCGCGTCGATGACCGCGGTCACCTCAGAGATCATCATGACGTCGAGCAGGGCCGCCACGCGCGGCAGCACATTCTTGGCGTCCGACGTGCCGGGGGCCACGATATGGCTGTAGTCGCCGGCAAGGCCCACGATCAGCCCTGCCACGGGTTCGGCCAGCGTGTGGCAAAAGCCGTGATCGCCCGCAAACAGCACCTTGCCCACGCCGGCCAGCGTCGCGGCCTCGGCCGCCGCCGCGTCACCGCCCTGCCCCGCCACCAGCACATGCACCTCGCCCAGTGTCGCCACGGCACGCAGCGTCTTGGCGACCGCGTCGGTGGCCAGTTGCCCGTTGTTCACATCGGCCAGAAGAAGAACCGCCATCACACCACCCCTGCTTCCTTGAGTTTCGCCACCAGTTCATCGACCGAACCGACCATGATCCCCGCCTTGCGCGTCGCGGGTTCGACCGTCCTGACCACGCTCAGGCGCGGGGTGATGTCCACGCCCAGATCGGCGGGGGTCTTTTCATCCAGCGGCTTTTTCTTGGCTTTCATGATATTGGGCAGGCTGGCATAGCGCGGTTCGTTCAGCCGCAGATCGACCGTGACCACGGCGGGCAGCACCACCTTGATATCCTGAAGCCCGCCATCGACCTCGCGCGTGACCGTGGCGCTGTCGCCCTCGACGGTCAAGGCCGAGGCAAAGGTCGCCTGCGACCAGCCCAGAAGCGCCGCGAGCATCTGCCCGGTGGCGTTCATGTCATTGTCGATCGCCTGCTTGCCACACAGGACCAGCCCCGGCTGTTCCTCGGCCACGATCGCGGCGAGGATCTTGGCCACGGCGAGCGGCTCGATATCCTGATGCACATCCTCGGTCGCCACGACCAGAATCGCCCGGTCCGCCCCCATCGCCAGCGCGGTGCGCAGCGTCTCTTGGGCCTGCCGCACGCCGACCGACACGGCGATGATCTCTTCCGCCTTGCCGGCCTCCTTGAGACGGATCGCCTCTTCGACGGCGATTTCGTCAAAGGGGTTCATCGACATCTTGACGTTGGCGAGATCGACACCGCTGCCATCCGCCTTGACGCGGACCTTGACGTTGTAGTCGATCACGCGCTTGACCGGAACCAGGACCTTCATCGGTGCGTTCTCCCTCGGGCGTGAAATGCTCTGCGAGGGTAGTTAGCGCGACAGCCCCAGTCGCAACAGTGCAAAATCGACACGGCCGCGGCCGGGGACGCCACGTTTTGACTTTCGGCCCGGTTTTCTGCGCCGCGCGCCGCGCTCAGCCCTTGCTGCCTTTGGTCGGGTTCACCGGCTGGGCGGGGGTGATGGTGCTGCCGGGGGTTTTGGTGGTGTCTTTGGCCATGGCCGTTACCTTTGCTGCAAACATTCAAACCCGCAAAACACCGGCGGGTGCAGACCGAGGTTAACACGGGGTCCGCGTCTGACCCAAGCGCCGTGTTGTCAGGCGATGCGCAGCACGATCTTGCCGATATGCGCGCCCGCCTCCATCCGCGCATGGGCCTGCGCGGCCTGCGCAAGCGCAAATTCGTGGTCCATCACCGGCGCGATGCGCCCCGCGTCGAGCAGCGGCCAGACCTGCGCGCGCAGGCTGTCCGCGATGCGCGCCTTGGCAAGGTCGCTCTGCGGGCGCAGCGTCGATCCGGTGAGCGTGAGGCGGCGGATCATCAGTTGCATGAAATTGGCCTCGACCTTTGGCCCTTGCAGAAAGGCGATCTGCACCAGCCGTCCGTCGTCGGCCAGTGCATCGAGATTGCGCGAGAGGTAGGGCCCGCCCACCATGTCGAGGATCACATCCGCACCGCCAGCCGCGCGCAGGACATCCACGAAATCGGCCTCGCGGTAATTGATGGCCGTGGCCCCCAGTTCCGCACAGGCCGCGCATTTGACGGCATCCCCCGCCGTGGCAAAGACCCGCGCGCCAAAGGCCCGGGCGAGCTGGATCGCGGTGGTGCCGATGCCAGACGACCCGCCATGCACCAGAAACCGCTCGCCCGCCGTGAGGCCGCCGCGCTGAAACACATTGGACCAGACGGTGAAAAACGTCTCCGGCAGGCAGGCGGCCTCGCGCAGGGTCAGGGGCGCGGGGACCGGCAGGCAATGCGCGGCGGCGGTGACGGCATATTCGGCATAGCTGCCGCCGGGAAAGAGCGCGCAGACCGCGTCGCCCACGGCAAGGCCGCTCACCCCCGGCCCACAGGCCGCAATGGTTCCCGCCCCTTCGAGCCCCGGCAGGTCGCTGGCACCCTCGGGCGGCGCATAAAGCCCCGCGCGCTGGAGCGCATCGGGCCGGTTCACCCCGCTATAGGCCAGCCGGACGAGCACCTGTCCATGGCCGGGCACGGGCAGCGGGCGGGTCGCAGGCTCCAGCACCCCGGGCCCGCCGGGCCGCGCGATGGCGACCACGCGCATGGTGGCGGGCAGTGTCATTCCGGCGCGGTCCAGCGCCCCGGCAGGTCGATGTCGGGCATCCGCACGGGGGGTTTGATCCGGCCCAGCAATTGCAGCAGCGGTGCGGTGACGGGCCGCAGCAGCGCATTGCCATTGACCTGCGCCTTGAGCTTTTCGATGCGGATCACATCGGCGATGCGGCGGTCGATGAAGTCATGCGTGGCCTGCGCGCCGAGCGAATCATCGCCCAGCCAGTAAAGAACACTCGCGCCATAGACCCCGGCCAGCGTCGCGCGCTTGGTGTACCAGTTGTAGTCGTCGGCGGTGTCGCCGACCCCGTTCCAGATCGCATCCGCCGTCCCCCAGAGGAGTTTCGCACCATCCGCCGCATTTTGCGGCAGCGCGAACAGCGCCGTGCCCCGGCGCACGGCCTCCTTGTCGGTGATGGCCGCAATGCGGGCGCGGACCGCGAATGTGACCTTGGCGGTAAAGCCCATCCCACCGAAATCGGCCGTGCGCAGCACCTCTCGCAGCGCCGCATCGCCCTGCCGGTGATAGGCGCAGGCCAGATCGAGTGCCCCGCGCGGAGCAAGTGTGCGGGCATGGTCAGACCGCATCCCGGTCGCTGCGACGGCGGCGTCAAAGGTCGCGGGCGACCAGCCGTCAAAGACCACATTGTCGAGCGCGGCCGCCACAAGGCGGGTCAGGGCGGGGTCTGGCGGAAGGTTCGGCATGGGCACACTCCTTTTGCAGCGATACCCTAGACAAGATAGGGGGGCTTTGCTATATGGCCACTTCCTGCAATTTTGCAACTCAACCTAGAAAGGTGGTGAAAACCACATGCAGGTCAGTGTTCGCGACAACAACGTCGATCAGGCCCTCCGGGCTCTGAAGAAAAAGCTGCAGCGCGAAGGTGTGTTTCGTGAAATGAAGCTCAAGCAACATTTCGAGAAGCCCTCCGTCAAGAAAGCGCGCGAGAAGGCCGAGGCCATCCGCCGTCAGCGCAAGCTCGCCCGGAAGAAACTCCAGCGCGAAGGGATGCTCTGAGCATCACCCGCGCGGCAGACGACGCGAAAACGTGAACCCCCGTGGCATCGCCCGGGGGTTTTTTCGTGTCGCGCCCTCAGCCCAGCTCTGAGCCCAGCCCTGCCCTCAGAGCTGCCTCCAGCCCTGCCCTCAGTCCAGCCGCGCGCCCGGGTCGATCCCGCGCAGTGCCTCGTCCGCCTCCATCGCCCGTCGGCCCTCGCGCTGCAGGCGGGTGACCTCGACAGCACCACTGCCGCAGGCGATGGTGAGCCCAGCCAGCACCGTCCCCGGCGCGCCCTGCGCATCGACCACCCGGCTCCCCAGCAGCTTGACCCGCTCGCCGGCGATCTCGCACCAGGCGCCGGGCGCGGGTGACAGGCCGCGGATCAGCCGGTCCACCTCGACCGCGGGACGCGCCCAGTCGATGCGCGCTTCCGCCTTGTCGATCTTGGCGGCATAGGTGACGCCGTCCCCGGACTGCGGCATGGGGATGAGCCTATCGAGACGCCCGAGCGCCTCCACGATCAGCGCGGAGCCCATGGCCGACAGCCGGTCATGCAGGCCGCCGGTCGTCTCCTCCGCCCCGATCGGCGTCGCCGCGCGCATCAAGACCGGCCCGGTGTCGAGCCCCGCCTCCATCCGCATCACGCAAACGCCGGTCTCGGCATCCCCGGCGATGATCGCACGGTGGATAGGCGCCGCCCCGCGCCAGCGTGGCAAGAGGCTCGCGTGGATGTTGAGGCAGCCAAGCCGCGGCGCATCCAGAACCGCCTGCGGCAGGATAAGCCCATAGGCGACCACCACCGCCAGATCCACATCCAGCGCGGCAAACGCGCCCTGCGCCTCGACACCGCGCAAGCTCACCGGATGGGCGACCGGCAGGCCAAGCGCGAGCGCACGCAGATGCACAGGCGAAGGGCGGTCCTTCTTGCCCCTTCCGGCAGGCCGGGGCGGCTGGCAATAGACGGCGACCACCTCGTGCCCGGCCGCAACGAGCGCGTCGAGCACCGGCACCGAAAAATCTGGCGTGCCCATGAAAACGATCCTCATTCCGCGCGCTCCTCCCGGCTTCTTTGTGCCTCAAATACTCACGCTCGCGGCCAAGAGTTTTCGTACGAAAACTCTTGCAAGAATTTTCGTACGAAAATTCTTCGCCCAACGCCGCGGCCACTTCTACCCGCCAGCCTTCTTCGCCCGGCGCAGCAGCATGTCGCGCTTCACCCGGCTCAGCAGGTCAAAATACATCAGCCCGTCCAGATGGTCGATCTGGTGCTGCACCGAGGTCGCCCAAAGGCCGACAAAGTCACGCTCCTCCTCAACGCCATCGGCGTTCAGATAGCGCACTGCCACCGCACGCGGCCGGGAGATCCGCGCCGAGACGCCCGGCAGGTTGGGCGAGGCCTCCTCATGGGCCCGCAGCTCCACGCTCGCATGCAGGACCACCGGATTGGCCATCCGCACCGCCTGCCCCCGCGCCGTGCTCGCGTCCACAACGGCCAGCCGCAGCATGAGCCCCAGTTGCGGCGCGGCAAGACCCACGCCCGGCATTGCCTCCATCGCCGCGATCATTTCGTCCCAGATCGCGCGGATCGCGTCGGTCACCTCAGCAACCGCTGCGGCGGGTGTCCGCAGCCGCGCATCCGGCCAGATGACGAACGGCCGGATCAGACCTTGACCCCTTCGCGGGCCCGGTCGCGCTTGAGCTTGACCATCTTGCGCGTGATCATCTGCCGCTTGAGCGGCTTGAGGTAATCAATGAACAACCGCCCGTCGAGGTGGTCGATCTCGTGCTGCACGCAGGTCGCCCAGAGGCCGGCGAACCGCTCTTCCTGCGCGCTTCCATCCAGCGCAGTCCAGCGCACGGTGACTTCGGCAGGCCGCTCGACCTCGGCATATTGGTCCGGGATCGACAGGCAACCCTCGTCATAGATGCTGCGCGCCTCCGAGGCCCAGACTACCTCCGGATTGACCAGGACCATCGGGCGGGGTGCCGCACCCTCTTCCTTGACGGCGTCCATCACAAGGACACGCGCCAGCACGCCCACTTGCGGTGCGGCCAGCCCGATGCCCGGCGCGTCATACATCGTCTCGAGCATGTCATCGGCCAGACGGCGCAGGTCATCGGTGATGGCAGGCACAGGCCGGCACAGGGTCTTGAGCCGCGGATCGGGGTGTATGAGGATGGGGCGCACTGTCATTTCGCCGATTTAAGTCAAGCCGCTGGCCCTTGCAACGGGCGCCGCGGGGTTTTCCGCTAGCCCGCCCCCCTTGCGCCGGCCGACAGGCCGGGTAGCTTGACCGCAAATCCCGGAGCACCCGATGACCTTTGACACCCCGATCGACCGCCGCGACACGCATTGCATGAAATGGGACGCCATGGCGTCCTATTGCGGCGTGACGGCCCCTGACGCCATCCCGATGTGGGTCGCGGATATGGAGTTCCGCCCCCCACAGGCCGTGCAGGCCGCGATCGAGCGGATGGCCCATCACGGCGTCTATGGCTATTTCGGCGATGACCGGGCCTATCTCGACGCGATCCAGTGGTGGATGCAGGCCCGCCACGGCTGGGACGTGCCGCGCGACGCGGTGTTCACCACCCACGGCCTTGTCAACGGCACCGGCCTGTGCATCGACGCCTATACCGCGCCGGGTGATGGCGTGGTGCTCTTCACCCCCGTCTATCACGCCTTTGCCCGCGTCATCCGTGCCGCCGGCCGACAGGTCGTCGAATGCCCGCTGGTCATCGAGGACGGGCGGCATGTCTTTGATTTCGAAGCATATGATGCGCAGATGACCGGCACCGAGCGGATGGTTATCCTCTGCTCGCCCCACAACCCCGGCGGCCGCGTCTGGACCCGGGGCGAGTTGATGGCCGTCGCCGCCTTTGCCAAACGCCACGACCTGATCCTCGTCTCCGACGAGATCCACCACGATCTCACCATGCCCGGGCAGACCCATATCCCGATGGCGCGCATCGACGGCATCGCGGAACGGCTGGTGATGATGACGGCCACGACCAAGACCTTCAACATCGCCGGCGCTCATATCGGCAATGTGATCATCGAGGATCCCGACCTGCGCGCGCCCTTCGCCGCGCGGATGGGCGCGCTCGGCATCTCGCCCAACGCCTTCGGCATGAACATGGTGACCGCCGCCTATTCGCCGGATGGCGCCGCCTGGCTGGACGATCTGCGCCTTTATCTCGACGGCAACCGCCGCGTTCTCGACGCGGGGCTGAACGCGATCCCGGGTGTGCGCTCGATGCCGCTCGAGGCGACCTATCTCGCCTGGGTCGATTTCGCCGGCACCGGGATGGAGGTGACCGAGGTGGCCCGCCGCATCGAACAGGACGCGCGCATCGCGGTCAACCACGGCGCAGTCTTCGGCACGGGTGGAGAAAATTGCATGCGGTTCAACTTTGCCGCTCCCCGCGCGCAGGTGATCGAGGCTGTCGCACGGATGCAGGCGGCCTTTGCCGACCTGCAATGACCCTCCCTCAGAGCATCCGGGGGATCAGCGCGACCGGCGTGGCCTCGGCCCGCTCGAAATCCACCGCAGGCCGGTCCGCCACCGGCGTGCTCCACTTGAACTCATAGATCCGCTCCCCGTGCTCCTCGCGCGAGGTCACGACGAGACAATGGTAGAGATGCCGGCTGCCGTCATAAAGATCGACCATCCCGCGCAGCCGCGGCGCATCCCGCGTGTCGAGCGCAAAGCCGCCGTTCCACAACCGCAGCACCCGGTGGATGCGATCGCCGTCATGGATGCACAGCCTGCTTGACCGGCGCAGCAGCGCCACGCGCGCATCCTCGAGCCCCTTGCGGACAGCCTCCGGCAGGTATTCCGACATGACGCACCTCGCTTCCCTGATCCCATTCTGTGCGCCAGAAAGGTAAAATCAAGTTAACGATACGCCGCAGCGCAGAATAACTCTCTGATAAAGCGGCATTTTCCCCTTTTGCGGCGCAAAACTACCCCGCACTGACGCGCGGGCGCAACACATGAGGCCGCGCCGGGTCGTAGAGCGCGCTGTCGGGAAAGCCGTGCGAATCGGCCAGCGCCGGCCCGACGAGGATCAGCGCTGTCCGCGTGATCTTGGCCGCGCGCACCTTTGCGTGGATATCCGCAAGCGTCCCGCGCAGGATCACCTGATCCGGCCAGCCCACCCGGTACACGACCGCGACAGGGCAATCGGCGCCGTAGAACGGCACCAGTTGCCGCTCGATCTCGCGCAGCGCGCGGATCCCCAGATGGATGGCCAGCGTGGTGCCAGAGCGGGCAAAGGTCTCCAGCGTCTCGCCCGCCGGCATCGCGGTCGATTTCATCGACATCCGGGTGAGCACCAGCGACTGCGCCACGGCGGGAATGGTCAGCTCCTGCCCCAGCGCCGCCGCCGCCGCCACATAGGCCGGCACCCCGGGCACGATCTCATAGCCGATCGCGTCCGCCTTCAGCCGCCGGATCTGCTCGGCAATCGCGCCATAAAGCGACGGATCGCCAGAATGCACCCGCGCCACATCCTGCCCCCGGCCATGCGCCGCCACGATCACCGCATGCGTCTCATCCAGCGTCATCGCGGCCGAATCCATCACCAGCGCATCCGCAGGTGCCCCCGCCACCACCGCCTCGGGCACCAGCGACCCGGCATAGAGGCACACCGGACAGGCCGCGATCAGCCGCGCCCCCTTGAGCGTGAGCAATTCCGGGTCGCCCGGCCCCGCCCCGATGAAATAGACGGTCATCGCGCAGCCTCCTCCATCTTTTGGCCAAAAATATCCCGGGGGAGGGCCGCAGGCCCGGGGGCAGAGCCCCCTTCGGCCCCGTCCGCCAGATCCCCGTCGATCTTGCGCGCATAGCCCCGCGGCGTGTACATCCGCGGCCCCTCGCCAAGCCGCGCCAGCCGCGATTGCGACGACCCCACCAGCACCACCGTCAGCATGTCCACCTCATCGACCGCCAGATCGGCGAGCCTGCGATAGCGCAGGTTTTCCTCTGGCCGGCCCAGAGAAGAGGCCAGCAGCACCGGCGTATCGGCCGGGCGATGCGCGAGCAGGATATCGCGCGCTTCGGCGAGCAAGCTGCGGCGCCGCGCGCTCACCGGGTTGTAGAAGGCCACGACAAAGTCCCCCTCTGCCGCCGCGCGCAGACGGCGCAGGATGTCGGCACGCGGGGTCAGCAGGTCCGACAGCGAGATCGCGCAGAAGTCATGGCCCAGCGGCGCCCCCGCCCGCGCCGCCGCCGCTTGCAACGCGCTCACGCCGGGCGAACAGACCACCTCGACGCGCCGCGCGGCGTCGCTGACGCCATGCGCTGCGGGCCCGCGGTCCAGCAGTTCGAACACCAGCGCGGCCATCGCATAGATCCCCGCATCGCCGGAACAGACCAGCGCCACATTGCGCCCCTCCGCCGCGCGCTCAAGCGCATAGCGGCAGCGGTGCTCCTCTCCACCCAGCGGAAAATCGGCGCGCGGCTTGCCCGCCGCCAGTGGGCCAAGCAGATCAATATACAACCCATATCCCACAAGTTCATCGGCCTCGACCACAAGGCGCGACACTTCTGGCGTCCGCCATGCAGCTTGCCCCGGTCCGATCCCCACCACCGACAGCCGCCCGCGCGCGCGGCCACGCAGGCTGGTCAGCGGCGCCGGCGACAGCGCTATGGCACAGGTCGCATTCGCGCTCTTGCGCTTGGCGACAACCAGCGCCGCATCCGCACCGCCCTGCGCCAGCGCCGCCCCCTCGGCGACGCCATGGCAGCCGACCTCGGCAAAGACCACCTCGGACGGGGTGGCAAGCCGCCCCGCCTCGGCCTCCAGCTCTGCCGCCGTGAACAGCCGCAGCGGCACGTCCAGATCACGGGCGAGAGCGATCACCGCCGGCTCGTCAGCCTTGAGGTCGAGCGTTGACACCGACTGCACCGCCGCGGCGGAAAGCCCGGCCTCGGCGAGTGCCCCGGCCACCAGCTTGGCAAGGTCCTCGGGGGCGCAGCCCCGCGCGCAGCCTACGCCCAGCGTGACACACAACGGGGCAAAATGCAGATCGGCCGGGCCAGTCACGACCGGCGCTGTCGTGCAATGCAGCCGGAGGGCATCGCCCTCGGGCAGGCCCGCCAGCCAGTCCGCCCCCGCCCCCAGCACCCGCGCACCCCGGCCCGCGAGCAGCGCCGCCATCGCGCCCTTGCCGTCGTCGGGGTTCGCCAGCCGCCAGCCGGCGGGCGGCGCGTCAAGCGCCACGCCCAGCGCCACCTCGCCCGCCGTCGTCACTGCCGCAACCGCGCCCAGCGCCGCGGCCACATCGCGGGCGAGCCGGTTCGCCCCCCGGTGCCCACCCAGGAGCGGCACCACAACAGCGCCATCGTCGCTGACCGCGACGACCGGCGGCTCTGCCCGCTTGTCCGCCAGCAGCGGCGCCACGGCCCGGATCAGGATCCCGCTCGCGCAGACGCCCACCACCGGCACGCCGGCGGCAAAGAGGTCGCGCACATGCGCCAGCGCATCGGGAAAGACCGCATCCGCGACATCCACCCGGCCTTCGCGGCCATGCACCTGCGCACCCAGCGCCTGCGCGACACGGTGTGCGACAGGCTCGGCCGACCGGGTCAGCACAACGACAACAGGTTTCACAGCCATGGATCGGCCCCTTTGGTCAGCAGGATCATCGAGAAATAGGGCGCATCATCCGGCGCCGTTGCCAGCGGCAGCACCACCTCGCCCGGCAGCGAAGCGCGCTCCACATAGACCGCCTGCGCGAGATGGCCCATCCCATCGAGCAGCGCGCGAATGCGCGGCAGGTGGCGGCCAACCTTCATGATGACGATCGTCTCTGCCCCCGCGATCCGCGCGCGCAGTTCGGCGTCGGGCAAGGGGCCGGGCAGCACGCAAAGCGCCTCGTTGCGCGCAACGAGCGGCCTTCCCGCACGGGCGGCGCAGGCGGTGACCGAGGTCACGCCCGGCACCACCTCGACCCGGTAGCGCGGCGCGAGGCGGGCAAAGAGATACATGAAGGATCCGTAGAAGAACGGATCGCCCTCGCAAAGGCAGACGACATCGCAGCCCGCATCGAGCTCTGCCGCGATGGCGGCCGCACCCGCGTCATAGGCGGCCTGCGCCGGTGCGCGGTCGGTGCGCATCGGCAGGTCGATGACGATCTCGCGCGCATCGGCCGCGATCAGGTCGGCGGCGATGGCGCGGGCAAAGCTCGGCGCGCCGGCGAGCGCGGGATAGGCAATGACCGCCGCGCCGCCGATCAGGCGGGCGGCGCGCAGGGTCATGAGGTCGGGCGCGCCGGGGCCAAGGCCTACGCCATGCAGGGTTCCGGTCATCGCTTGACCAGCGCCCATTGCGTGACCGGCATCAGCGGCCGCCAGCCGGTCAGCCGTCCAACGGGTTCGGCCCGCGCGATCTGGATCCTGACCAGCGCGCCGCCGTGGCGCGCATGCAGGCCGATCAGCACCGCCTCGCTTTCCAGCGTGACCGCGTTGGCGACGAGCCGCCCCAGCGGGCGCAATGCGGCCCATGCGGCATCAAAGACCGCTTCACTGAGGCCCCCGCCGATGAAAATCGCATCCGGCGCGTCGAGCCCGGCGAGCGCCGCAGGCGCCTCGCCCGCGATCAGGCGCAACTGCGGCGTGCCCAGCGCCAGCGCGTTGGCGGCGGCCATGGCGCGCCGGTCGGCGCGCGGTTCGATCCCGACGGCGCGGGCATAGCGCGCCGCGCGCATCCATTCGATCGCGACCGACCCGCAGCCGGTGCCGATGTCCCACAACAGCGCCCCGCGCATCGGCATCAGCCGGGCGAGCGTGGCGGCGCGGACCTCTTGCTTGGTCATCGTCCCGTCCGAGCGGAACAGGAGGTCATCAAGCCCCGGCACCCGCGGTTGCAGCGCGGCATCGGGGGCCGCGATGCATTCGACCGCCAGCGTGTTGAACGCCGGCACCACATGCGCCCAGTCGCGCGCCGTGCCGTCAAAGCGCGCCTCGTCTGCCCCGCCCATCGCCGCGAGCACGGTCATGCGCGCGCCGCCATAGCCCCGGTCGGTGAGGAACCGCGCGATCTGGCCCGGCGTCTCGGACCCGGTGGTGAGGATCAGCAACCGCGCATCGGGCTGGATAAAGGCGATCATCTGCTCGGTCGGGCGGCCGTGCACGGTCAGCGTCTCGACATCGGGCAGCGACCAGCCCATCCGCGCGGCGGCAAGCTGAAAGGCCGAAACCTGCGGGTGATAGACGATCTCGGCCGGCGGGATCGCGCGGCCGATCCGGGCGCCGACGGAAAACCACAGCGGGTCGCCGGTGACGAGCACCACGGCGCGCCGCCCTTTCAGCGCGCGGATGGTGTCGATCATCGCGTCAAAGGGCGAGGGCCAGGCGATCCGCTCTGCCCCCTCGACACCGGCGAGGAGGTGATGCCGGTCGCCGCCCAGGATGACCTCGGCCGATTGCACGATGGCACGGGTGGCGGGCAAGAGGCCGTCGATCCCATCCTCGCCGATGCCGACGATATGCAGCCAGGGGTGTGGCGCGTCAGTCATCGCAGGCCGCCAGCAGGGTGTGGAACGGCTCGATCCCCAGCTTTTCGCCCGCCCTCACCCGCGCCACATAGGCGAGCAGGTTCGCCCGCGCGCGGCTGGGTGCGGTGACGGATGTCGGGCCGGTGCCGGCATCGAACTGGTCGAAATGGTCGGCAAAGTTGCGCCGCGCAGCGGTCAGGCTGCGGCCATTGGGGCTGTCGGGCGGCAGGGCCTGGGCGTCGATGTCGTCATGCCCGTCATCCTCCCACAGGCACAGCGGGCAGACCTCGTAGGCCTCGCGCGCGGTGAGCGTGGGAAAGCGGCAGCAGGGGCACAGATACCAGCCCTGCATCCGGGCCGCATTGGCATGGTCGCGCGCGTCGAGCGCCGCGATCTCGCGGCGGAACATCGCGGCGATGCTGTCGTCTTTTGTCATGCGGGTTCCCCCGGCAGGCCCGCTGCCAGCGCATTGACCGCCGCTGCCGCCATCGCCGACCCGCCCTTGCGCCCGCGCAGGGTGACGAAGGGCGTGCCGCGCGGATTGCCGGCAAGCTCGGCCTTGCTCTCGGCCGCGCCGACAAAACCCACGGGAAAGCCAAGGATCACCGCGGGGCGCGGCCAGCCCTCGTCGAGCAGTTCGAGCAGGTGGAACAGGGCTGTGGGCGCATTGCCGATCGCCACCACCGCCCCCGCCAGATCATCGCGCCACAGCCGCACCGCGGCGGCAGAGCGGGTGTTGCCGATGGCGCCGGCCAGCGCAGGCACAGAGGCGTCATTGAGCGTCACGATCACCCGGTTGTCCTCCGGCAGCGCGCGGCGGATCACGCCGGCCGCCACCATCTCGCAATCACAGAGCACCGGCGCGCCAGCCGCGAGCGCCGCACGACCTGCCGCCACGGCGTCGGGGCTATAGGCGAGCCGGTCTGCGACCTCGACCATGCCGCAGCTATGGATGAGGCGGGTCATCAGCGGCCGGATGTCGGGCGCGAAACGGTCAAGCCGCGCCTCGGCGCGCAGGGTGGCAAAGCTCTGCGCGTAGATGGCGGCGGGATCCTTGATGTAGGGGCGCAATTTGGGGGCCTTTGCGGGGTGGAGGGTGCGGACCCTCCGGGGGGAGTATTTGGGGCACAAAGAAGCGTCAGTCGGGTTTTTTCGACTTGAGCGCAGAGAGCGGGCCCAGCGGGTGGTCGGCCTGCGGATAGGGGGCGTGGCTGTGGGCATGGCCGTGGGCATGGTCATGGCCGTGGGCATGGTCATGGCCGTGGGCATGGTCATGGCCGTGGTCATGCGGATGCGGGTGGAGATGCGCGTGGCCGTCGCCGTGGTCGTGCCATTGTCCTTGCCCGTGGTCATGGGCGTGGTCATGGGCGATATGGCTCGCATGGCCATGCGGCTGCGCCTGCAGTCGGCACAGGCCCGTGCAGAACGTGTCGCAGAGCGCGCAATCGGCCACGTTCGACCCCGGCGCCGTTGCGCCCTGCCCTTCGACATGGTGATGGTGGCTTTCCTGCACGGCGCCGACCTCGGCCTCGAAGCCCAGCACCTGCACGCGGTATTTGCACATCGCGCAATTGGGCGGCGGCACCTCGCCCACCTGTTCCGTGATGCGTTCGGCAAAGGTTTCGAGCACCTTGGGGTGGTCGCCGAGATAGGGCGCCTTGACGAACTGGATGCCGGGATATTCGGCCGCGACCTGGTCGGTGAAGCCATAGATGCGGTCGATCAGGATGCCGGAAAAGAGGAAATAGGGGAACACGATGACGCGCCGGTAGCGCAGGCGCGCGACATGTTGCAGGCAGGGTTCGACCAGCGGAAAGGTGACGCCGGAATAGCCCACCTCGACCCAGCCAAAGCCCATCCCCTCCTGCACCATGCGCGCGACCTTGGCGACATTGCCATTGGCGTCGGGGTCGGACGCGCCGCGCCCGATCACCACCAGGCAGGTGTCGTGCAGCGCGACCTCGCCCAGCCGGGCGTTGGCGTCCTCAACCGCCGCGCGGATGCGGGCGGCGGCGGCGGCGATCATCTTGGGGTCCACGCCAAGCTCGCGGCCATAGCGGACCTCGATGTCATGTTTCGCGGCATAGGTGTTGAGCACGGTGGGGATGTCGTTTTTCGCGTGCATGGCGGCAAAGAGCATCCCCGGCACCGCGAGGATGCGGTCACAGCCCGCGCCGCGCAGCCGGTCGAGCCCGTCGCGCAGCACCGGATTGGCGAACTCCAGATAGCCGTAATCCACCAGCCAGTCGGGCGGCAGAAAGGCGGGGAGCTTGTCGGCGAGCACCTTGAACTCGTCCACCGCGGACTGGCTGCGCGAGCCGTGGCCGCAGATCATGACGCCCGTTTTGGTCGCGGTTTTCATGCTTCGGCCTCGTCGCTGTCGGGTTTCGCGTCGCTTTCGGTTGCCGTGTCGTCCTTGGGCGTGGCCTTGCCGCCCTTGAGCAGGCCCCAGACCCCCACCGCGACCGCCGCGCCGATGGCAATGCCCGCGACCCAGTGGTCATGGCCTGCGACCTCGCCCAGATGGCCGACATGGGCCTGGGCCGGCGCGGCCGCGTCAAACAGGAGAGCGGCAAACAGCAGAAGGGACGGAAATGGGCGCATGGGTCGGTCCTCGGTCTGGGCACCGGGCCAGAGGGGCGGCCTGAGCAGGCGCCGCGACGATGCGGCGCTCTGGTCCCCGTGCTGGGTCAACCGCTGCGCCACCAACCTCTCTGGCCCGGCATTGCGGGCGTCGTCTGCGCAATTGCTATACGGGGAGCCGGGGGGGTGCAAACGGATATGCGCCCTGCCGCGCGGCTTTTGCGACCTGTGCGCTGATGCAGGGCGGCTGCGCCCGGCCCGGCTCTGGCATGGGGGCGGCGGGGGACCTACCTGACGGACAGCACAAAGGAGAGGCATGATGGGACAACTGGTCAACGGCACCTGGGACGAGAGCTGGTATGACACCAAGGCCAGCGGCGGCGCATTTGTCCGCAGCATCACCGCGTTTCGCAACTGGGTGACGGCAGACGGCAGCGCAGGGCCAAGCGGCGAAGGCGGCTTTGCGGCCGAGAGCGGGCGCTATCACCTCTATGTCAGCCATGCCTGCCCCTGGGCCCATCGCACGCTGGTCTTTCGTGCGCTCAAGGGGCTCGCGCCGCATATCGACGTCTCGGTCGTCCACCCCGACATGCTGGCCGATGGCTGGACATTTGCGCGCGATTTCGACGGGGCGACGGGCGATACGCTCTTTGGCCTGCCGTTCCTGCGCGACATCTACCTGCGCGCCGATCCGCGGATCTCGGGCCGGGTGACGGTGCCGGTGCTCTGGGACAAGATGCGCGCGACCATCGTGAGCAACGAGAGCAGCGAGATCATCCGCATGTTCAACAGCGCCTTTGACGGGCTGACCGGCAATCGCGACGACTACTGGCCCGAGGCGCAGCGCGCCGCCATCGAAGAGGTCAACGCCCGCATCTATGACACGCTCAACAACGGCGTGTACAAGGCCGGCTTTGCCACATCGCAGGCCGCCTATGACGCTGCCATCGGGCCGCTCTTTGCCACGCTCGACTGGCTCGAGGCGCGGTTGTCGCAGACGCGCTATCTGATGGGTGACAGGCTGACCGAGGCCGACTGGCGGCTATTCACCACGCTGATCCGGTTCGATCCGGTCTATCATGGGCATTTCAAATGCAACCGCGCCCGTCTGGTCGATTATCCGAACCTCTGGGCCTATACCCGCGACCTTTACCAGCATCCGGGCGTGGCGCAGACGGTGCATGTCGATCACTTTGTCCGGCACTACCACTATAGCCACGACACGATAAACCCGCACCGCATCATCCCCGTGGGTCCGCGGCTGGACTACGCCGCGCCGCACGGGCGGGCGTAAGCGCAAGACCGGTCAGGCCGCGCGGCCGTAGTGATCGACCATCGCGGCAAGGTCCTCGGGCGGGGTCGAGGTGCGCACCAGCGCGCGGGCATTGGGGCTGACCGAAAAGATCGAGCCGTCGGAAAAGAACGTCGTGTCGGTGACAAAAATCACGCTCGCCTCGGGCAGCCGGTACTGCGCGTAGTCGGCCACGGCGAGCGCGGAGCCCCCTTCGAGGATCAGGTCGAGGATAATGACGTCATGCGCGACCTCTGACATCGACAGGACCGCCGCATCGACCGAGGTCGCCACAACCACCTCGCAGCCCTGCCGCGCCAGATGACGCTGCCACAGGGCGGCCAGCTCCAACTTGCTTTCGACAATCAGGACCTTCATGAGGACTCCCGTTCTTACAGTGTGCAGATCGTTACGGACACGGATCAGGTTCGATACCCAAGCTTAACAGATTTTGTTGGTCTATCTCCCTAATGAAAGGTTAACGCCCTCGTCAATGTGTTAAGAAACCCTTCTTATCCCCAGATGCCTTGCGAAACCGGCAGAAATCCGCTTGATGGCCGTCGGAACAAAGAGGCAATCCGACGATGACCACCTGGATCACGATCTGCGACACCTGCAAGCGCGAGGGCTGGGAGGCGACGGGCATGGAGCGCACGGACGGTGAGTCGCTCGCCGCCCTGATCGAGGCGCTGGCAGATGGCCCTGTCGCGACGCGCCGCGTGTCCTGCACCATGGGCTGCGAACGCGCCTGCAACATCGTGGTGCAGGCGGCGGGCAAGATCGGCTATTCGTTGGGCCGTTTCGCGCCCACCGCCGAAGATGCCGCCGCCATCGTTGCCTACGCCCGCCTGCATGCGGCGAGCCAGACCGGCCTGGTGCCCTTCCGCGACTGGCCGCAGGGGGTCAAAGGCCATTTCGTCAGCCGCCAGATCCCCCTGCCACAGACATGACACGGCGCGACCACGGCGGCGGTCTGGATGCGGCCATCGCCGCAACTGGCGGCGCGCGGGGCGGCACGCGGGCGGGCTGGCTCGACCTTTCCACCGGGATCAACCCGGTGCCCTATCCGGTGGGCGACCTGCCCGCCGAAGTCTGGACAGCCCTGCCTGACAGCGGCGCACAGGACCGGCTGATCGCCGCCGCGCGCGCGCTCTGGGCGGTGCCCGAGGGGGCAGAGGTCATCGCCGCACCCGGCGCCTCGGCTCTCATCGCGCGGATGCCGGCGCTGAGCCTGCTGCCTGGCGCCTATATCCCCGGCCCGACCTACAACGAACACGCCGCCGCCTTTCGCGCCGCCGGGCAGGCGGTGTCAGCCACGGACAGCGATGCGCCCGTGCACGTCATCGTGCACCCCAACAACCCCGACGGCCGCCTCTGGCCCGCGCCCGGGCCGGGCCGGGCGCTGAGCGTCATCGACGAGAGCTTTTGCGACGTGATGCCAGAGGCAAGCCACATCGCGCGCGCCGCCACGCCCGGCGTGGTCGTGGTTAAGAGCTTTGGCAAGTTCTGGGGGCTCGCCGGGCTGCGGCTGGGCTTTGCCATCGCCCTGCCCGCGACGCTGCGCCCCGCGCATGGCCCCTCGCTGCACGACATGCTGGGCCCCTGGGCGGTGTCCGGCCCCGCGCTGGTGATCGGCGCACGAGCGCTCGCCGACCACGGCTGGGCCGCGCAGACCCGCGCGCGGCTCACAGCCGATGCGGCCCGGCTCGACACGCTGATGGCGGCGCGCGGGGCGCAACTGGCGGGCGGCACGCCGCTCTTCCGCCTCTACGCGGTCGATGATGCCGCCCGCTGGCAAGAGCGCCTGGCGCGCGGGCAAGTGTGGTCGCGGGTGTTCCCCTATTCCACCACCTGGCTGCGTCTCGGCCTGCCGCATCCCGACCGCTGGGACCAGCTCGAGGCGGCGCTATGGGCGTGATTCTCGCCATGCTGCTCGACGCGGTGCTGGGCGAGCCGCGCTGGCTCTGGGACCGGGCGCCGCATCCGGCGGTGCTGATGGGTCGCGCGATCGGCTGGCTCGACACGCGGCTGAACCGGGGCGCGCAAAAGCGGCTCGCGGGCGTGCTGGCCCTGGTGCTGCTGCTGGCCGGCGCCTGGCTGACCGGCGCGCTGCTCGAGGCGCTCTTCGGCATCCTCGCCGAGGTGGTCGTCGGCGCGATCCTGCTCGCGCAGCGCTCGCTGGTGCAGCATGTGGCGGCCGTGGCCGATGCGCTGCGGCTGTCGGTGGGCGACGGGCGGCGCAGCGTGGCGATGATCGTGGGCCGCGACACCGCCACGATGGACGGCCCCGCCGTCGCCCGCGCCGCCATCGAAAGCGCGGCTGAAAACTTCAGCGACGGCGTCATCGCGCCGCTGTTCTGGTTCCTGACCTTCGGGCTGCCCGGCCTGATGATCTACAAGGTCGCCAATACCGCCGACAGCATGATCGGCCACCGCACAGCCCGGCACGAAGAATTCGGCTGGGCCGCCGCCCGTTTCGACGATCTGCTCAACCTCATCCCCGCGCGCCTGACCGCCCTGCTGATCTGGCTCGCGCGCCCGCGCCTGGCCGACTGGCCCGGCCTGATCGCCGACGCGCGCCGCCACCGCTCGCCCAACGCCGGCTGGCCCGAGGCCGCGATGGCGCGTGTGCTGGGCGTGGCGCTGTCGGGCCCGCGCAGCTATGGCGGGCAGATGCGCGACTTTGCGCATGTCCATCCAGAGGGCCGCCACGACAGCGGCGCCGATGACATCGACGCCGCGGTGCGCGTGCTCTGGCGGACCTGGGCCATCGGGCTGGCGCTGGTTCTCCTCGCCACTCTCGTCACCCCGCTCTGAGAAAGCCCCACCGATGCGCCGCGCCACAGCCCTCCTGCTCGCCAGCCTCGCCTCCGCCGCTCCGGCGCAGGACTGCGGCGGCGATTTCGCAGCGTTCATCGGCGGGCTAAAGGCCGAGGCCCTGGCGCAGGGCTTTGACGGCGCCCTCGCCGACCGCTTCCTGGCCGGCGTCCGCCAGGACCCCGCCGTGATCCGCGCCGACCGCGCCCAGGGCGTGTTCCAGCGCGATTTCATCGACTTCTCGCGCCGGCTGATCTCGGCCGACCGCCTGCAGCGCGCGCAATCCAACGCACAGCGCCATGCCGCCCTCTTCGACCGGATCGAGACCGAGACCGGCATCCCGCGCGGCGTTCTGCTGGCCTTCTGGGCCTTCGAGACCGATTTCGGCCAGATCCAGGGCGACTTCAACACCGCCAACGCGCTGGTGACGCTCGCACATGACTGCCGCCGCCCCGACCTCTTTCGCCCGCAGATCTTCGCCGCACTCGAACTCTACCGCCGCGGCGATTTCGACCCTGCGCGCACGACAGGCGCCTGGGCGGGCGAGGTCGGGCAAGTCCAGATGCTGCCCGCCGACATCATCGCCAACGGCCGCGACGCCGATGGCGACGGCCATGTGGACCTCAAGGGGTCCCCCCCCGATGCGCTGCTCTCGGGCGCGCATATGCTGGCAGGGCTGGGCTGGCGGCGGGGCGAGCCGTGGTTGCAGGAAATCACCGTGCCGCAAGACCTCGACTGGGCGCAGACCGGGCTCGCCAGCACCCTGCCGGTGGGGGATTGGCGCGCCATGGGTGTCGCTGCCCGCAGCGGCACGCTCGGCCCTGATGCTCTGCCCGCCTCGGTCCTGCTCCCGATGGGCAAGGATGGCCCCGCCTTCCTCGCCTATCCCAATTTCCGGGTCTATTTCGAATGGAACCAGAGCCTCGTCTATGTCACGACCGCCGCCTATTTCGCGACCCGGATCATGGGCGCGCCGGTCTATGACGCCGGCAATCCGACACCGGGCCTTGCCGGCGAACAGATGCAGGCGCTGCAGTCCCGCCTCGCTGCGCGCGGCCATGATGTCGGCGCCATCGACGGCATCCTCGGCGCGCGCACCCGCGCCGCCGTGCAGGCCGAACAGTCCCGCCTCGGCCTGCCCCCTGACGGCTGGCCCACGCCCGATCTGCTCGCGCGCCTGTGATCATCTTTTGGCCAAAAATATCCGCGCCGCAGGCTCCCGAACCCGCAGCCGCACCGCGGCCTGTCAGGCGACCAGCGCCGCCGCCTTCTTCAGATCGACCGAGACAAGCTGGCTGACCCCCTGCTCGCCCATCGTAACGCCAAAGAGCCGGTCCATCCGGCTCATCGTCACCGCATGATGCGTGATCACCAGAAACCGCGTCTCGGTCCGCCGCGTCATCTCGTCCAGCAGGTCGCAGAACCGCGTCACATTGGCATCGTCGAGCGGTGCGTCCACCTCGTCGAGCACGCAGATCGGCGCGGGATTGGCGAGGAACACCGCAAAGATCAGCGCCAGCGCCGTCAGCGTCTGCTCGCCCCCCGACAAGAGGCTCAACGTCGAGAGCTTCTTGCCCGGCGGCTGGCACATGATCTCCAGCCCCGCCTCAAGCGGATCATCGCTTTCCACCAGCACCAGCCGCGCCTCGCCGCCGCCAAAGAGATGCGTGAACAGCAGCGAGAAATTCGCGTTCACCTGCTCGAAGGCGGTGAGCAGCCGCTCGCGCCCCTCGCGGTTCAGGCTCGCGATCCCCTGCCGCAGCGCGCGGATCGCCTCTTCGAGGTCGGTCTTTTCGCGCAAGAGCGTGTCATGCTCGGTCTGCACCGCGATGGCATCCTCCTCGGCGCGCAGGTTGACCGCCCCCAGCGCATCGCGCTGCCGGCGCAACGCGGCGACCTGCGTCTCGAGCACCTCTGCGGCAGGCAGCGCGTCCGCCTGCGTGCCCAGCCCCGCGCGCAGCGCCTCGGGTGTCACCTCCTGCGCCTCGGCGATGCGCTCGGCGGCATAGGCCACCGTCTCGCGCGCGGCCTCGCTGCGCGCTTCGGCCCGCGCCCGCGCCTCGCGCGCCTCTGACGCCGCGCGCTCCGCATCGCGCTCCGTCCCGGCCGCCGTGCGCAGCGCGGCCTCGGCCACCGCCAGCCTGTCGGCCGCCGCCCGCCGGCGCGCCTCGGCCGCGTCGATGGCATCCGACAGTTCCGCCCGCTTGGCGGCAAGCGCCTCGGGCGCGGCCCCGGCGGTGGCCAGTTCCGCCTCGGTTTCCGCCTTGCGCGCGGCCAGTTCGGCCGAGCGTGTCTGAGCCGTCTGCAGCCGCAGCCGCCAGCCGCTGACCTCCTTGGTGATCTCCTGCGCGCGCCGCAGCCGCGCCTCGCCCTCGCGGCGCAATTCGTCATGGGCCGACCGGCGCGACATCATCGTGATCCGCGCCGCCTCGACCACGGTGCGCAGGTCCTCGATCACCGCCCGCGCGGCGCCGAGGTCGCCCAGCCCCCGCGCGCCCGCCTCCGCCTCGGTCAGCGCGGCACGCGCCGCCATCGCCTCTTCCTCATGGCGCTTCAGCGCCAGCATCGCCGATTCGCGCTTGCCCAGCGCAAGGTCGCGGTCGGCCTCGGCGCGGCTCGCGGCACGGTTGGCCTCGGCCACCAGCCGGTCGGCATCGCGCCGCGCCTGCCGCGCCACCTGATCCGCCTGCGTCAGCGCCGCAAGCCGGGTGCTCAGCATCTCATGCGCCTGCGCCGCCCCCTGCGCCCGCGCCGCGACCTCCTCGAGGTCGCGCTTGAGCTCCACCAGCCGGTTGAGCTGCCTCAGCCGCAGCGCCGCGGCCGAAGGTGCATCCTCTGCCCCCGCGCGAAACCCGTCCCAGCGCCACAGATCGCCCGCCACGCTCACCAGCCGCTGCCCCGGCAGAAGCGCCGCCTGCAGCCGCGGCCCGTCCACCGCCTCGACGAGCCCCACCTGCCCGATGCGGCGGGCAAGCACGTCGGGCACCTGCACCACCTCCGCCAGCGGCCGCACGCCCTCCGGCAACGGCGGCGGCGCCGCGTAGCTGCCCAGCGCGACCCAGCCCGACCGCCCCCGCGCATCGACCACCGGCGCGCGCAGATCGTCGGCGAGTGCGGCGCCCAACGCCATCTCGTAGCCGCCCGCGACGGTGAGCAGGTCCATCACCTGCCCGCCTTCGCGGGTGTCGCGCGCCACAAGGCGAGCCAGCGCCGCCACCTCCGCGCGCAGCGCGCTCGCCTCGCCCTCCGCCTCCGAGCGTTGCGCACGCGCCTCGGCCTCGCGGCCCTGCGTCTCGGCCCGCGCGGCTTCGGCCTCGAGCAGCGTCGCATCCGCATTGGCCGCCGTCGCCACGGCGATCTTTTCCGCCGCACCCGCCGCCGCGAAATCCGCCTCGGCGCGCGCCAGCGCCGCCGTCGCCTCGGATTGCGCGGCCTGCGCCCGCGCGGCATCCGCCTCGTGACGCGCCAGCGTGCGGCGGTTGTCCTCGATCAGCCGCTGCGCCGACTGGTGCCGCGCGGCAAGGCGCGCCACATCCTCGGTCTGCTCGGCCAGATCCGCCTCGCGCGCCTGCAAGACCGCCGCCGCCTCGCGCGATTGCACCGCCGCCGCGTCGAGCCGCGCACCATGCCCCTCGCCCGCCTTGGCGATCTCGCCTGCCTCCCAGTCGAGCCGGGCGATCATCTCGCCCGCGTCCCGGTTCAGCCCCGCCTCGCGCTCGATGTCGCGCCCCAGTTGCGCGACCCGCCCGGTGAGCGTGGCGATCGCCTGCATCGCCTGCGCCTCCTGATCGCGCAGGCTGTCGCGCTGCACGACAAGGCGCTGCAGCACGGCCGCGGCAATGGTCTCTTCCTCGCGCAGGGGCGGCAGCGCATCCTCGGCCCCGGCCCGCGCCGCCGCCGCCGCCCGCGCGCCCGCATCCGCCTGCGCGACCGCGACCACACCGGCCCGCAGCGCCGCCTCGGCCACCAGCCGCGCCTCATCCGCCTCGCGCCAGCGACGATAGAGCAGCAGGCCCTCGGCCTCGCGCAACTGCGCGCCGATCTCGCGGTAGCGCGCCGCCGCCCGCGCCTGCCGCGCCAGCGCCTGCAACTGCCCGGCCAGCGCCTCGATCACGTCATCGACGCGGAGCAGGTTCGCCTCGGCCCCCTTCAGCTTCAGCTCCGCCTCGTGGCGCCGCTGATAGAGCCCCGAGATCCCCGCCGCCTCTTCCAGGATCCGCCGCCGCGCCGTCGGCCGCGCGTTGATGAGCTCTGATATCTGCCCCTGCCGCACCAGCGCCGGCGAATGCGCCCCGGTGGAGGCATCGGCAAACAGCATCTGCACGTCGCGCGCGCGCACTTCCTTGCTGCCGACCTTGTAGGCCGACCCGGCATCGCGGGTGATGCGCCGCACGATCTCGAGCGTGTCGGCATCGTTGAACCCCGCCGGCGCGAGCCGCTCGGAATTGTCGATCACCAGCGCCACTTCGGCAAAATTGCGCGCCGGACGCGTCGCGGCCCCGGCAAAGATCACATCTTCCATCCCACCGCCACGCATCGCGGTCGGGCGGTTCTCGCCCATCACCCAGCGGATCGCCTCGAGCAGGTTGGACTTGCCACAGCCATTGGGCCCGACCACGCCGGTCAGACCGTCCGCGATGACGAGGTCGGTCGGATCGACAAAACTCTTGAAACCGTTGAGCCGCAGCCGTGAAAAACGCATCGCCCCCCCGCGATTCCCGCCAATGGCAAAACATGCGGCCCGCGCCCCCGGCTGTCAACGCACCCCACCACCATCAGCGGTCACCCGGCGGCTTATCCACAAGATATTGCATTCCGCGCGCGCGCCCCCCCGCTTCTCTGTGCCAAAAATACTCTCGCCGAAGGCTCCCGGATCGCCACCCCACGCCGCCGCCGGGGCATCGCCTGTCGGTTTTGCGCCTTGACGCCCCCCGCCTCTCAGGCGCACAACGTACGTGCATGGTTCCCCCGATCAGGTGCAAAGCACCGGGGGATCAAAAGGGAATACGGTGCGGGTCGATCCTCAGTCGGGGAGGCCCAATGCCGAAGCCGCCCCCGCGACTGTAAGCGGCGAGCGCCCGTCAACGGCCACTGGGAAACCGGGAAGGCGACGAGGTGCCGCGACCCGCGAGCCAGGAGACCTGCCATGCATGGACATCAACAATGCCGTCGGAGGGACGGCTGGAGGGATTGAAATGCATATCGAACATGGCATCGTCGCCGGTGCGAAACTCCTGCTTGGCGCGGGCACTGCCGCCGCCGCCGGGCTCTATTCCGTCAAACTCGCCTGGGACACGCTGCGCGAACGCGGCCTGCCCTCGCTGGTGGCGCGCGCGGCCATCGCCACCGCGCTGACCTTCAGCTTTTTCCAGGTGCTGCCGCATTACCCGGTCGGCGTGTCCGAAGTGCACCTGATCCTCGGCTCGACCCTGTTCCTGCTGTTCGGCGCGGCGCCCGCCGCCATCGGGCTTGCCATGGGCCTGCTGATCCAGGGCCTGTTCTTCGCGCCTTTCGACCTGCCGCAATACGGCATGAACGTCACCACGCTGCTGGTGCCGCTCTTTGCGCTGCAAATGCTGGCCCGGCGCATCATCGCACCTGGCACCGCCTATGTTGACCTGACATACGGCCAGGCGCTGGCGCTTTCGACCGCCTATCAGGGCGGCATCGTGGCCTGGGTCGGCTTCTGGGCCTTCTACGGGCAGGGCTTTGGCGCAGAGAATGTCACTTCGGTGCTGGCCTTCGGCGGCGCCTACATGCTGGTGATCGCGCTCGAGCCGCTGGTGGACCTCGCCGTGCTCGCCGGGGCCAAGGCCCTGCGCGGCCTGCAAGGCAGCGGCCTCGTCACAACGCGTCTCTACAGCGCGGCCTGATCGACTCTCCCTGACAGACCAGCATGGCCCCCACCGGGGGCCACTTTCCCTTTTTGCCCGACCGGAGGCAGACCATGCCCGCCAAGATCCCCGCCACCATCGTCACCGGCTTTCTCGGCGCCGGCAAGACGACGCTGATCCGCCACATGCTGCAAAATGCGGGCGGCCGCCGCATCGCCCTCATCATCAATGAATTCGGCGACCTCGGCGTCGATGGCGAGATCCTGCGCGGCTGCGGGATCGAAAGCTGCGGCGAGGATGACATCGTCGAACTGTCGAACGGCTGCATCTGCTGCACCGTGGCCGAGGATTTCATCCCCACGCTGACCGCCCTGCTCGACCGGCCCTCGCCGCCCGAGCATATCGTGATCGAAACCTCCGGCCTCGCCCTGCCGCAGCCGCTGGTGCGCGCCTTCAACTGGCCCGGTATCTCGACCCGCGTCACCGTCGATGGCGTCGTGACCGTGGTCGATGGCAAGGCCGTGACCGAAGGCCGCTTTGCCCATGATGTCGCGGCCGTGGATGCCCAGCGTGCGGCGGATGCGATGCTGGATCATGAGACGCCGCTGTCAGAGCTCTTTGACGACCAGATCGCCTGCGCCGACATGATCGTAGTGAACAAGGCCGACCTGCTGAGCGCCACCGAGGCCGAGGCACTGACCGCGCAACTGCGCTCCGAGAGCCGCGAGGGCGTGCAGGTGGTGCGCGCGACCATGGGCGCGCTGCCGGTCGAGGTGCTGCTGGGCCAGGGCAGTGCCGCCGAGGCCGACATGGACGCGCGCCACGAGGTCCACCATGACCATGACCATGAGGATGATGACGACCACGACGATCATGCTGACGCCGGCGGCCATCACCACGACCATGGTCATGACGAATTCGAAAGCTTTGTCGTCACCCGGGCCGAGGTCACCGACCCCGCCGCCTTTGCCGCGCATCTGGCCGGGGTGATCCGCACCCATGACATCCTGCGGCTCAAGGGCTTTGCGGCGGTGGCGGGAAAGCCGATGCGCCTGACGATCCAGGCCGTCGGCCCGCGGGTCGATCACTATTTCGACCAGCCCTACGGCTCCGCTGCGCGCGAGACCCGGCTGGTGGTCATCGGCCAGGCCGGGCTCGACCGCGCGGCGATCACGGCCGCACTGCAGGCATGACCATCACCGTCCGCCCCGCCGACCCGCGCTCGGACGAGGGCACGGCGCTGCTGCTGGCGAGTCAGGCCTACATGCGCTCGCTCTACCCGCCCGAAGACAACCATTTCCTGTCGATCGACGCGCTCTGCGCACCCGGTATCCGGTTCTTTGTCGCCCAGGAGGACGGCCGCGCGCTGGGCTGCGCGGCACTGGCGCTGCGCGGCGACTATGGCGAGGTGAAATCCATGTTCGTGGACCCCATCGCGCGCGGCTCCGGCACGGGTGCGGCGCTGATGGCCGCGCTCGAAGCGGCAGCCCGCGCCGAGGGGCTGGCGGTGATGCGGCTCGAGACCGGCGATGACCTCTATCCCGCGCACCGCCTCTACCAGCGCCACGGCTTTACCCGCTGCGGCCCGTTCGGCGACTACGACGAAGGCCCGCACAGCGTCTTCATGGAAAAGCGGCTGTGACGCGGCTACTCGGCCTTCTCGTCCGGCTTTTTCGCCGCGGCGGCGAGCTTGGCCAGGAGTTCGGCCTTGGGCTTGGGCCGGCCAAAGGGGTTCTTGTCCGTGCCGGGCGCATTGTGCTCGCGATGGCGCGGCGCATTCTTGCCGGCCTTGGCACCGCCCGATTTGCTGTAATCCATGATCCTGCCCTTTGCGGCCCCAACTCAGGCAGCGTCTTTGCCCGAAACGCGCGCCGGGCACAAGCCACATGCACCTGATCGCCGCCACCGCCGGCGCCATCAGCGACGGGCAGGACCCCGTCGATCTGGGCCAGACCCCGGCCGAGGTGGTGATCCTGTCAGCGGCCGACAGCGAACTTGCGCTGCTCTCCGAGGCCCGCGCGCAGATGGAAGGCCCGCCGCCCCTGGGCCAGCCGCCCCTGGGCCAGCCGCCCATGGGCCAGCCGACCCTGGGCCCGCCGACCCTGGGCCCGCCGACCCTGCGCCTGGCGAGCCTCCTGCACCTCGCCCATCCGATGACTGTTGACCTGCACCTCGACGCCTGCGCCACCCGCTCCGGCCTCGTGATCGCGCGCATCCTCGGCGGGCGCGGCTACTGGCGCTACGGCTTCGACCAATATGCCGCACGGCTGGCCGAGGCCGGCGTGCCCTTTGCCGCGCTGCCAGGCGACGACAAGCCCGACGCAGAGTTGCGCGCCTTCTCCACCGTGTCGGACGCCGATTACGACGCGCTCTGGTCCTGTTTTGTCGAGGGCGGCCCGCAGAATGCCGCGACGCTCCTGCGCCACGCGCAGGCGATGCTGACAGGGGCAGACCGCCCCGCCCCCGCCCGCCCGCTGCTGCGCGCGGGGGTCTATTGGCCCGGCGCCGGCACCGCCGACCTCGACACGCTGCGCAAGAACTGGACCGAGGGCGCGCCCGTGGTCCCGGTGGTGTTCTACCGCGCGCTGCTCGAAGGTGGCGGGCTCGCGCCGATCAACCGCCTCACCCGCGCCCTGCTGCGCGCCGGGCTGAACCCGCTGCCGGTGTTCGTGGCCTCGCTCAAGGACCCGCTGTCGCAGGCGACGCTGGAAAACCTGTTCACCGCTGCACCGCCCGGCGTGATCCTGAACGCCACCGCCTTCGCCACCGGCTCACCGCATGACGGCGACGACAGCCCGCAAAACCCGCTCGCCAGCGCTGCCGCCAATGCCGCCCCGGTGTTCCAGGTGATCCTGTCGGGCGGGACCGAGGCCGCCTGGGCTGCCGGCACGCAAGGCCTCTCCGGCCGCGACATCGCAATGAACGTGGCCCTGCCCGAGGTCGATGGCCGCATCCTCGCCCGCGCGATCAGCTTCAAGGGCGAGGCGTTCTTTGACGAGGCCACGCAATGCCCCATCGCGACCCACCAGCCGCTGGGCGACCGCATCGACTTTACCGCCGCTCTCGCCGCCAACTGGGCCCGCCTGCGCACCACCCCGCCCGCCGCACGCAAGGTCGCGATCATCCTCGCCAATTACCCCAACAAGGACGGGCGCCTGGCCAATGGCGTCGGCCTCGACACCCCCGCCGCGACGGTCCAGGCGCTGCACCTGCTGGCCGAGGCGGGCTACGCGCTAAAGGATCTGCCCGCCGACAGCGCCGCCCTGATGACCCGCCTGATGGCCGGCCCGACCAACTGGCTCACCGACCGCGCCCACCGCGAGGGAGGCGAGATACTGCCCCTCGCCACTTACAACAAGTACTTCGATAACCTCCCCTGGGACATCAAAAATCAAATTACAACACGCTGGGGCACTCCAGAAGCTGACCCCTTCATCTTGCAACAAATATCCTCGCCGAAGGCATCCGAAGCCTCCAAAAGCGCAGGCTTCGCCCTGTCGATCCACCGTTTCGGCAATGTCATCGTCGGGCTGCAACCCGCCCGCGGGTACAATATCGACCCAACCGAGACCTACCATTCCCCCGACCTCGTGCCGCCGCACCACTACCTCGCCTTCCACTTCTGGCTGCGTCACCACTGGGGCGCCGATGCCATCGTCCACATGGGCAAGCACGGCAACCTCGAATGGCTGCCGGGCAAGGCTGTCGCGCTGTCGCAGACCTGCTGGCCCGAGGTCGCGCTCGGCCCGACGCCGCATGTCTATCCCTTCATCGTCAACGACCCGGGCGAGGGCACCCAGGCCAAACGCCGCGCGCAGGCGGTGATCGTCGATCACCTGACCCCGCCGCTCACCCGCGCCGAAACCTACGGCCCCCTGCGCGACCTCGAGGCGCTGGTGGACGAATATTACGAGGCCGCCGCGACCGACCCACGCCGCGCCGCGCTGCTGCGCGACCAGATCCTGTCGCTCGCCGCCACCACCGGGCTGGCGCAGGATGCAGGCTGCGCCCCGGCAGACGACACGGCGAACCTCACCCGCATCGACACCTATCTCTGCGACCTCAAGGAGGCGCAGATCCGCGACGGGCTGCACATTTTCGGCCGCTCTCCCACCGGCCAGCAAGAGAGCGACCTCGCCATCGCGCTCGCCCGCATCGCGCGCGGCGACGGGCGCGGACGCAACGCCTCGCTGCTGCGTGCGCTGGCGGATGACCTCGCGCTCGACCTTGACCCGCTCGACTGCGACATGGCCGTCCCCGCCGCACAAAAGCCCGACGCCCTCGCGGGCCCCGGCGTCTGGCGCAGCAATGGCGACACGGTCGAACGCCTCGAAGCCCTCGCCCAGTCGCTCCTGCGGGACGGGGGGTGGGGCGATGCGGCGCAGCCGCGAGCGGCACCGCCCGGCCCCGCATCCGCCGCCGTGCTCGAGGAAATCACAACCCGCATCCTGCCCGCCATCCGCGCCTGCGGCCCGGCCGAGGGCGCGGCCTTGCGCACCGCCCTTGACGGCCGCGCCATCGCGCCCGGTCCCTCCGGCGCGCCCACGCGCGGACGGCTCGACGTGCTGCCCACAGGGCGCAACTTCTACTCGGTGGACAGCCGCGCCGTGCCCACACCGACCGCCTGGGCGCTGGGCTGGAAATCCGCCAACCTGCTGCTGGAAAAACACCTCCAGGACCACGGCGACTGGCCCCGCGCATTGCTCATCACCGCCTGGGGCACCGCCAATATGCGCACCGGCGGCGACGATATCGCGCAGGCGCTGGCGCTGATGGGGGTCAAACCCACCTGGGACGCCGCCAACCGCCGCGTCACCGGGTTCGAGGTTCTGCCCTCCGGCGTCCTCGGCCGCCCCCGTGTCGATGTCACCCTGCGCGTCTCGGGCTTTTTCCGCGACGCCTTTCCGCAGCTCATCGCCCTGGTGGACAGCGCCGCCCGCGCGGTGCAGGCGCTGGACGAACCCGCCGCGCAGAACCCCGCCGCCACCCGCGCCCGCGAAGGTGCGGCCCTGTCCCGCGTCTATGGCGCCAAGCCCGGCGCCTATGGCGCGGGGCTCCAGGCGCTGATCGACGAACGGATCTGGGCCGAACCCGCCGACCTCGGCCGCGCCTATCTGGAATGGGGCGGCTATGCCTATGGCGCCGCAACCGAAGGTGTCGCCGATCACGCGGGCTTTGCCGCGCGGCTGGCGCAGGTCGAGGCGGTGGTCCAGAACCAGGACAACCGCGAACATGACCTGCTCGACAGCGACGACTACTACCAGTTCGAAGGGGGCGCCTCGGCGGCCATCGCCATGCTGCAGGGCCGCGCGCGGCCCGTCTATCACAATGACCATTCCCGCCCCGACCGGCCGGTGATCCGCACGCTCGAGGACGAGATCGGGCGCGTGATCCGTTCGCGCGTGGTGAACCCCAAGTGGATCGAAGGGGTCAAGCGTCACGGCTACAAGGGCGCCTTCGAGATCGCGGCGACGGTCGATTACCTCTTTGCCTTTGCCGCGACGACCGGCGCCGTGCGGCCGCACCACTTTGACCTCGTCGAGGCGGCGTTTCTCGAGGATGACGCCACGCGCGACTTTATCGCCACAGCCAACCCCCCCGCCCTGCGCGAGATTGCCGACCGTCTGGCCGAGGCCATCGACCGGGGCCTCTGGCAGCCCCGGTCGAACTCTGCCCGCGCGCGGATCGCCGCGCTGCGGGGCTGATTACGCCATATCGAAGGCCAGCGCCTTGACCTGATTGAACAGGCCCGTGGCGCGCAGCTTGTCCAGCACCGTCTCGGACACCGGATCATCGACATAGAGGATGGCGATGGCCTCGGCGCCACGCGCGGCGCGACCGAGGGTAAAGTTGGCGATGTTCACGCCATTCTCGCCCATCGTCTGGCCCAGAGTGCCGATGATGCCGGGCACGTCGTCATTGGTCGTATAGACCATGTTCGCCCCGATCTCGGCATCGACATTGATCCCCTTGATCTGGATGAACCGCGGCTTGCCATCGGAAAACACCGTGCCCGCGACCGACCGTTCGCGCAGCTCCGTCACGACCGTCACCTTGATATAGCCTTCAAAGGCGCCCGACTGGTCCTGCCGCGTGGTCGATTGGTGGATGCCGCGTTCCTTGGCGATCACCGGGGCGCTGACCATGTTCACATCGGGGTTCGCCTTGCGCATGATCCCGGCGATCACCGCGCAATTGAGCGCGGCGAGGTTCATCGTGCTGACCACGCCGTCATAAAGCACGTTGATCGCGGTGATCGGCTCGTCCGTCATCTGGCCCACGAAATTGCCCAGATGGCCCGCGAGCTTGATCCATGGCCCCATCACCTTGGCCTCTTCGGCGGTGACAGAAGGCATGTTGAGCGCATTGCTCACCGCGCCGGTCATCAGGTAATCGGCCATCTGTTCGGCCACTTGCAGGGCGACGTTTTCCTGCGCCTCGGTCGTTGCGGCGCCCAGATGCGGGGTGACCACGACATTGGGCAGGTTGAAGAGCGGCGAATTGGTCGCCGGTTCCTCGGCGAACACGTCGAACGCCGCTCCGGCGACATGGCCCGACCTGATCGCCTCGGCCAGCGCCACCTCGTCCACCAGACCGCCGCGCGCGCAGTTGATGATCCGCACCCCGGGCTTGAGCTTTGCAATCGCCTCGGCCGACAGGATGTTGCGGGTCTGGTCGGTCAGCGGCACGTGCAGCGTGATGAAATCGGCGCGCGCAAAGAGGTCGTCGAGCGTGACCTTTTCCACACCCAACTGGTCGGCGCGGTCCTCGGACAGGAAAGGATCATAGGCGATCACCTTCATCTTGAGCCCGCGGGCGCGGTCGCAGACGATCGACCCGATATTGCCCGCGCCGATCACGCCCAGCGTCTTGCCGGTGAGCTCGACCCCCATGAAGCGCGACTTTTCCCACTTGCCCGCATGGGTCGAGGCATTGGCCTCGGGGATCTGCCGCGCGACGGCGAGCATCATCGAAATCGCATGTTCGGCGGTGGTGATCGAATTGCCAAAGGGCGTGTTCATCACGATGATGCCCTTTTTCGACGCGGCCGGGATATCGACGTTATCGACGCCGATCCCGGCGCGGCCGATCACCTTGAGGTTGGTCGCGGCGGCGATCAGCTTTTCCGTGGCCTTGGTCGCCGAGCGGATGGCGAGGCCGTCATACTGGCCGATCACGGCGGCGAGCGCCTCCTTGTCCTTGCCGAGCTTGGGCTGGAAATCGACCTCGACACCGCGGTCGCGAAAGATCTGCACGGCAGCGTCGGAAAGCTCGTCGGAAATGAGAACCTTGGGGGCCATCATGGGCTCCTTTTCATGGAATTGGGGAGGGGCCGGGCGCAGGCCGCCCGGCAGTGTGTCTCAGGCAGAAAGCGCCGCGATCTCGGTCTGGAAGGCCCAGTCGAGCCAGGCGAGCATCGCCGTGACGTCCGCCAGTTCGACGGTCGCACCACACCAGATCCGCAGGCCCGCTGGCGCATCGCGGTAGGCGCCCACGTCGAGCGCCGCGCCTTCCGTTTCCAGCCGCTTGGCCACGGCCTTGGCAAAGGCCGCGCCATCGGTGATGCGCGGGTCGGTGAACTTGAGGCAGACCGAGGTATTCGACCGCGTGGCGGGGTCCACCGCCAGGTTGTCGATCCAGTCACGCGCGGCGCAGAAATCCCAGATCGCCTGCGCATTGGCATCGGCCCGCGCCATCAGCGCCGGCAGCCCGCCGATCGCCTGGCCCCATTTCAGCGCGACGAGGTAATCCTCGACCGCGAGCATGGAGGGCGTGTTGATCGTCTCGCCCACGAAAATCCCCTCGATCAGCTTGCCCTTGGAGGTCAGGCGAAAGATCTTGGGCAGCGGCCAGGCGGGGGTGTGTGTTTCGAGCCGTTCGACAGCGCGGGGCGACAGGATCAGCATCCCATGCGCGGCCTCGCCACCCATCACCTTTTGCCAGGAAAAGGTCACGACATCGAGCTTGTCCCAGGGCAGATCCTGCGCAAAGGCGGCGCTGGTCGCATCACAGATGGTCAGGCCGGCGCGGTCCGCGGGGATCATGTCACCATGCGCCATCCGCACGCCCGAAGTGGTGCCGTTCCAGGTAAAGACCACGTCGCGGTCATAGTCGAGCGTCGCCATATCGACGATCTGGCCATAGTCGGCGCGGTGCACGCGGGCGTCGAGCTTGAGTTGCTTGACCGCGTCCGTGACCCAGCCTTCGCCAAAGCTTTCCCAGGCCACCATCTCGACCGGGCGCGCGCCCAGCAGCGACCACATCGCCATCTCGACCGCGCCGGTGTCAGACGCGGGCACGATGCCGACCCGGTAGCCCTCGGGAACGCCGAGGATTTCGGCTGTCAGGTCAATGGCTTGCTTGAGCTTGGCCTTGCCGGTTGCGGCGCGGTGCGACCGGCCCAGAGGGGCGTCTGCCAGCGCGTCGAGCGTCCATGTGGGGGGTTTGGCGCAGGGGCCAGAGGAAAAACGCGGGTTGGCCGGCCGCGTTGCCGGGGTCGTCGTCGTCATTGCTGCTATCCTTCCAGATAAGCGCCCCCCGTTGGGGAGGGGTGTCCCGCCTGTGTCGTTAAGGGGCGGCGGGGCGATGCGCAAGCGGGAAAATGTCGCTTTCCCGCATCCTGATGTCGTTTTCAGCTTCGCCGCTCGCGGGGCTACAAACTGTCGCAGGCGGGTGTTCCGTCTGCCGCGATTTCGCGCTAGGGGGCGGCGTCTGACCCAGCCGGAGCGCGCCGCGATGTTTACCGTCACTCTCAACTCTGCGCCCGGCACGGCTGCGCTCGATGCGGCGCTGATCGAGGCGCTGCGCAATGCCTGGGGCGGTGGCGATGCGCGCTGGCTGGCGGTGGCCGAGGCGGCAGAATTCGCCGTGCCGGTCGCGCCCGACACATTCGAGACGGCGCGCGCCGACCTCGATGCGCAGGGCATCGACGTCAACATCCAGCCCAGTGCCGGGCGGCGCAAGCGGATGCTGCTCGCCGACATGGACAGCACGATGATCGAGCAGGAATGCATTGACGAACTGGCCGATCTGGCGGGCGTCGGGGCGCATGTGGCGGCCATCACCGCGCGGGCGATGAATGGCGAGATCGACTTCGAGGCGGCGCTGATCGAGCGGGTGGCGCTCCTTGCCGGGATGGACGCGGGCGTGATCGACCGGGTGCTGGCCGAACGGATCAGCTATATGCCCGGCGGTGCCGCGCTGGTGGCGACGATAAAGGCTGCGGGCGGGCATGCGGCGCTGGTGTCGGGCGGGTTCACCGCCTTTACCCAGGCCGTTGCGGCGCAACTGGGGTTCGACGAACACCGCGCCAACACGCTTCTGGTGGCGGAGGGGCGGCTGACCGGCGACGTGGGCCGCCCGATCCTCGGCCGTGCGGCCAAGGTCACAGCCCTGCACGAGATCACCGCGCGGCTGGGCATCACCCCCGCCGACGTCATGGCGGTGGGCGACGGCGCCAATGACCTCGGCATGCTGGGGCTGGCGGGGGCGGGCGTGGCGTTGCACGCAAAACCCGTGGTCGCCGCGCAATGCGCGCTGCGGGTGAACCACGGCGACCTGACCGCGCTGCTCTACCTGCAAGGCTATGCGCAGGGCGATTTCGCGGCCTGAGCCGCGATCCGACAGAAAGGACCGCTTCGCGTGGGATTTGAGGTTTCGGGCGACCTGCTGGCGCTGTTGATGCTGGCGGCATTCGTCGCGGGCTTTGTCGATTCGATCGCAGGCGGTGGCGGGCTGATCACCGTGCCCGCGCTGCTGCTGGCCGGCGCGCCGCCGGTCACAGCGCTGGCCACGAACAAGGTGCAGGGCCTTTTCGGCGCCGGGATGGCGGCGTGGAGCTATGCGCGCGGCGGCCATGTGGACCTCGCGCGCCAGACCGGGCCCGCGCTGGTGGCCTTTGCCGCCGCCATCGCGGGTGCGCTGCTGGCGAGCCGCCTGCCCACCGATGTGATCCGCCTGGGCCTGCCGGTGCTGCTGATCGGCATCGCGCTGTTCTTTGCGTTCAAGCCAGGGCTCGACGACATCGACCGGGCGCAGCGCCTGTCGCCGGGGCTGTTCATGGTCACGCTGGTGCCGCTGATCGGGTTTTACGATGGCCTTGTCGGGCCGGGCGCCGGGGCGTTCTACATGCTGGGATTCGTGGCGCTGGCAGGCTTTGGCGTGCTGCGCGCGACGGCGCATACAAAGCTGCTGAACTTTGCCTCGAACGTCGGCGGGATGCTGGCCTTTGCGCTGGTGGCGACGCCCTGGTGGCTCACGGGCCTTGCCATGGGGGCGGCGCAGATGGCCGGCGCCTGGGTCGGCGCGCGGCTGGCGATGCGGGTGGGCGCGCGGCTGATCAAGCCGCTGCTGGTGGTCGCCGCCACGGCGCTCGCGCTGCGGCTCTTGTGGGACATGCTCTGACAGCCTGGCAGGACACAGCGTCACAAAAAGTTTGACGCAAAGCCGCGACTCGGGGTATGACACCGATGTCATGACACCGATGTCATGACCAGACGGCGCTGGAGGGCGCCGTCATCCGGGGGGATCAGATGGCCACGATCTATGATGTCGCACGCCGCGCAGGCGTGTCGCCCAAGACGGTCAGCCGGGTGCTGAACGGCGACGCGCCGGTCGGCGCGCAGACCCGCGAGGCGGTGCAACAGGCGATCGCCGCGCTGGGCTATGTGCCCTCTTCGGCCGCGCGAATGATGCGGTCGAACAAATCGGGGCTGATCGGGCTGATCACCGGCGCAATCTCGACCGCTTCTGACCTCGACCGGCCCACGGGCCTGCCCGACCTCATCATCATTCAGGGCATCCAGCAAGCGCTGGGGCGCAGCGACATGACGCTGATGATCGCCGATACCGGTGGCCGGTCCGACCGGGTGCCGACGCTCATCAACACCTTCCTTCGCCACAGGGTCGAGGGGCTGATCTATGTGGCCGAGTATCACCAGCAGGTCAGCCTGCCGCCGGTGCCTGCCGACACGCCAATTGTGCTGGCCAATTGCTTTGACGCGTCGGGCACGCCCTGCGTGCTGCCCGACGACCAGCGCGGGATGCGCGAGCTCACGTCGCGGCTGATCGCCGCCGGGCACAGCCGCATCGCCTATCTGACGCTGTTCGACGGGCTCACCGCCACGGTTCTGCGCACCGAGGGCTACCGGGCGGCGCTGTCCGCCGCCGGGCTCGCCTTTGACCCCGCGCTGGTCGAGGCCTGCGAACTGCACACACCCGAAGGCGAGACGCAGCTACTCTACGATGCCATCGACCGGATGCTGCGCCTGCCGGTGCCGCCCACGGTGTTTTGCTGCGGCAATGACAAGATGGCGCTCAAGGTTTACGGGATCCTGCGCTCGCGCGGTCTGCGGGTGCCTGACGACATTTCGGTCGCAGGCTATGACAACTACCGCATCATCGCCGAGACGCTCTACCCCCCGCTCACCACGGTCGAGCTAGCCTATACCGCCATCGGCGCGCGCGCGGCGCAGCGCCTGATGGCCCTGATTTCCGGCCAGGGTCGGGAAGATGCCGGCCCCCAGCTCGTCGCGGGGCCTGTCCACTGGCGCCAGTCCGTCACCGAGCGGGCGGCGCATTCGATTGTGAAACTCGTCAGGGAGGAATGATGACGATGAAAACGATGCAGATCCTGTCCGGGGCCGCGCTTGCCGCCCTTCTGGGCAGCACGGCCATGGCGCAGACCGAACTGACCATGTGGTATCACGGGGCCGGCAACCAGGTCGAGGCCGACATCATCAACCAGATCATCGCCGATTTCAACGCAAGCCAGAGCGACTGGGCCGTCCGGATCGAGAGCTTTCCGCAGATCGCCTACAACGACTCGGTCGTGGCCGCGGCACTGGCGGGCAACCTGCCCGACATCCTCGACGTGGACGGCCCGGTCATGCCGAACTGGGCCTGGGCCGGCTACATGCAGCCCTTGCCGCTCGACGCGGCGGTGATCGCCGACTTCCTGCCCGGCACCAAGGGCTATTGGGATGGGCAGCTCTACTCGATCGGCCTGTGGGATGCGGCCGTGGCGCTGGTCACGCGGCAATCCACGCTCGACGCGCTGGGCCTGCGCAGGCCCACGCTCGATGCGCCCTGGACGGGGGACGAATTCATGGCGGCGCTCGATGCGGCCAAGGCGAGCGGCGACTATGAATACGCTTTTGACGCTGGCATGGCCTGGACCGGCGAATGGTATCCCTATGCCTTCAGCCCGTTCCTGCAATCCTTTGGCGGCGACATCGTGGACCGCACGACCTACGCGACCGCCGAGGGCGCGCTGAACGGCGAAGCCGCGATGGCATTCGGTGAATGGTGGCAGGGGCTCTTTGCCAATGGCTATGCGCCGGGCACCAGCCAGGACCCCGCCGCGCGCGACAACGGGTTCATCGAGGGGCGCTATGCCTTTTCGTGGAATGGCAACTGGGCGGCGCTCGGTGCGCTGAATACCTTCGAGGACACGCTGTTCCTGCCCGCGCCCGATTTTGGCAACGGCCCGGTGATCGGCGCGGCAAGCTGGCAGTTCGGCGTGTCGGCCACCTCCGCACACCCGGACGGCGCGGCGGCCTTTATCGAGTTTGCGCTTCAGGATGAATACCTTGCGGCCTTCTCGAATGGCATCGGCCTGATCCCCGCCACGGCGACGGCGGCGGCCATGACCGAAAACTACGCCCCCGGTGGCCCGATGGCGGTCTTCTTTGACCTGACCGCCGCGCAGGCTTTGGTGCGCCCGGTCACGCCCGGCTATGTGGTGCAGGCCAAGGTGTTCGAAAAGGCGCTGGCCGACATCGCCAACGGTGCCGACGTGGCCGATGCGCTCGATGCCGCGGTGGACGAGATCAACACCGACATCACCCGCAACGGCGGCTACGGCCACTAGGCCTGGCTGCTTTCGCCGGTCCCGGTCACCAGCCGGGGCCGGCCCCTTCTGCGCAAGGACGGTGCCGATGGCCACGAAACTCACACAATCCAATGGCGCGGGCTGGGCCTTTGCCCTGCCGGGGTTCGGCCTGATGGTGGTGTTCATCATCCTGCCGTTCTTTTTCGCCTTTGCGCTGTCCTTCACCAACCAGCGGCTGATCTCGCCCAACCCGACCGCATATGTCGGCGCGGCCAATTACCGCCAGTTGCTCGGTGTCGGCACGATCACGCTCGACCCGCTGCGCGACGACGCGGGCGCGGTGCAGCGCGCGGCGGACGGCAGCCCCGCATACCCACGCCTGCGCGAATTCACCCGCGCCAACCCCGACTATCCGCAGCTTGACGGGATGCGCGAATGGTTTTCCTTTGGCCGGGGCGAAAGCCGCACCTTTGTGCTCGCGCGCGACGTGGTGTTCATGAAGGCCATCGTGAATACCGTCATCTTCGTGCTGGTTGTGGCGCCGTTGCAGGGCGCATTGGCGCTGGGCCTCGCGCTGCTGATCAACCAGCGCCTGCGCGGCATCAACCTGTTTCGCGCGATCTATTTCATGCCGGTCGTCGTCTCCATCGTCGTGGTCTCGCTCTTGTGGCGGTTCATCTATTCGGCCGATGGCGGGCTTTTGAACAACATGCTGGGCGGGCTCAGTTTCGGGCTTTTCACCCCGGTTGACTGGCTCGGCACGCCCTCGACCGCGCTGGGGTCGATCATCGCGATGTCGATCTGGCAGGCCGTGGGCTTTCACATGGTGATCTGGCTGTCTGGCCTCCAAACGATCAGCCCGACGCTCTATGAGGCGGCAAGCATCGAGGGCGCGACCAAGTGGCAGACGTTTCGCTATGTCACCTGGCCGGGGCTGCGCAATACCGCCGTGCTGGTGCTGATCGTCATCACCATGCAGGCCTTTGCCCTCTTTGCGCAGATCGACGTGATGACCAAGGGCGGGCCGCTCGACAGCACGCAGACCATCGTCTTTCAGGCCGTGGACCGCGGCTATGGCAAGCAGGACATCTCGGGCGGCTCGGCCATTTCGGTGATCCTCTTTTGCATCGTGCTGACGATCAGCCTGATCCAGCGCTACCTGACACGGGAGAGAACGTGATGGCGACCATCAACCCCGACAACCACGGCCTGCGCCTGATCCTGCGCTACACCGTGCTGACGCTGATCGCCGTGATCTTTGTCTTTCCGCTGGTGTTCATGGTGATGTCCTCGCTCAAGCCCGACCAGCAGTTGCTGGCCGACACGTCGAGCCTGCGCGCCTTTCTGCCGGTGGGCGACATCAGCCTGAACAACTATGTCGCGGCCTTTGACCGCGCGCCGGTGGGGCTGTTTGTGATGAACTCTGTCATCGTGACGGGCGTCACCGTCGTGCTGTCGCTGCTTGTCTGCTCGCTCGCGGCCTTCTCCTTTGTGTTTCTCAACTGGCGCGGGCGCGGCGTGATCCTGAGCGTGATCCTCGCCACGCTGATCGTCCCGTTCGAGACGATCGCGATCCCGCTCCTGCTCATCGCGTCGAAACTGCCCTGGATCGGAGCGGAGGGCGTGACCATCGGCTGGCTCAACTCCTACCGCGTGCAGATCGTGCCCTTCATCGCGGATGGTCTCACGATCTTTCTCTTTGTGCAGTATTTCAAGGACCTGCCGGGCGAGCTGATCGAGGCCGCGCGGGTCGAGGGGGCAAGCTGGCCGCAGATCTACCGCCGCATCGTGATGCCGCTGGCGGGGCCGGTCATCGCCACGGCGGCGATCCTCAAGTTCCTCGTGATGTATAACCAATACCTCTGGCCGCTGATGGTCGTGCAGCAGGAAAGCTATCGGCCCGTGATGGTCGGCCTGCAATACTTCTTTCAGCTCAACCGCGCCTGGGGCGAGATCATGGCTTACCTCAGCCTCATCACCGTGCCGGTGCTGGCCTTCTACCTCTTTCTGCAACGCGCCTTCATCGCCTCGATCGCCTCGACCGGCGTCAAGGGCTGAGCCCTCTATCGGAGACTTCACATGGTTCTGGCCATCAAGGACAAATACATCTGGGATAGCTGGTATGCCCATGACGGCACCCGCTGGCACGGCTATTTCCTCCAGGCCGACCGCAGCATCGGCGACCCCGACCTGCGCCATTTCAACGTGAGCCAGGGTCATGCGGTCAGCGACGATCTGGTGAATTGGGACCATCTGGGCACCTGCCTGTCGCCCAGCGCCGGCCTGGCCTTTGACGACCTGACCACCTGGACGGGGTCGGTGCTGCAAGGGCCGGACGGGCTGTGGCATCTGTTCTACACCGGTGGGTCACGGGCCGAGGACGGGCTTTACCAGCGCATCGGGCATGCCACCTCGACCGACATGCACAACTGGCGGCGGGTGGGTGACGGGCTCTGCCTCGACATGACCGGGCCTGCGGCGGATGCCTATGAAAAGGATCACGCCATCGGCCACTGGCACGACCGCGCGATGCGTGATCCCTGGGTGATGCGCGACCCCGACGGGCCGGGCTGGATCATGTATTTCACCGCCCGCGCGCCCGGAATTGCCGAACCCAATGCCGGCGGCGCGATCGGTTTTGCCACCTCGCCGGACCTTTACACCTGGACGCTGCAACCGCCGGTGTTCGTGGGCGGCTACGGGCAGCTTGAGGTGCCGCAGGTGTTTCGCATCGGGGCGCGGTGGTATTGCCTCTTTTGCACCTCGGCGCAGCATTGGGCGGCCGCCACCGTGGCGGGCAGCAGCAGCTCGCCCGTCACCGGCACGCATTACCTCATCGCCGACGACCCGCGCGGGCCCTGGACCGTCGCGCCCGGCTTCCTCGACGGCGACCTGCCTTGCCGCCGCTATGCCGCGCGGCTGTGCGAGACGCCCGATGGCTGGGTCATCATGGGCTTTGCCGATAGCGGCCATGACACGTTCATCGGCCATGTGATGGACCCCGAGCCGGTCGAGATCGGCGCGGATGGCCTTCTTTCAGTGCGGCGCCTGTCGCAAGCGGCGGAGTAGGACATGGCAGACGTGAAACTGCGCGGCCTGCGCAAGAGCTTTGGCGCCGTCGATGTGATCAAGGGCGTGGATATCGACATCGCGGATGGCGAGTTCGTGGTCTTTGTCGGCCCCTCGGGCTGCGGCAAATCCACCCTCCTGCGGATGATCGCCGGGCTCGAGGACATCACCGGCGGCACGCTCGAGATCGACGGCGTGGTGGTCAATGACAAGCAGCCAAAGGACCGCGGGATCGCCATGGTGTTCCAGTCCTACGCGATCTTTCCGCATATGACGGTGCGCGAGAATGTGGCCTTCGGCCTCACGATCAACGGGCTGGCCAAGGCCGAGAAGGACGCCAAGGTGGCCGAGGCGGCGCGCATCCTGCAGATGGAGCATCTGCTGGACCGGCGCCCGTCGCAGCTTTCGGGCGGGCAGCGCCAGCGGGTCGCCATCGGGCGCGCCATCGTGCGCGACCCCAAGGTGTTCCTGTTTGACGAGCCGCTGTCGAACCTCGACGCCGCCCTGCGCATGGACATGCGGATGGAGATCGGCAAGCTGCACCAGTCGCTCGATGCGACCATGGTCTATGTCACGCATGATCAGGTCGAGGCGATGACCCTCGCGGACAAGATCGTGGTGCTGCGCGACGGGCTGGTGATGCAGATCGGCGCGCCGATGGAGCTTTACCACAACCCCGCCAACCTCTTTGTCGCGGGCTTTCTGGGCGCGCCCTCGATGAACTTCATCACCGTGGATGTGCAGGCCATCGAGGGCGATCTGGCCCGCGTGAGCCATCCCGCGCTCGAACCCATCGCCGTAGCGCACAAGGGGCGCGACATCCGCGCGGGCGGCAAGGCGGTGCTGGGCGTGCGGCCGCAATACCTCGCCCCGGTCGAAGGGCCGGCGGGGATGCTGCACGGCACCGTCGCGCTGACCGAACGGCTGGGCAGCGAGACGGTGGTCGATGTGACCCTGCGCGACGGGTCCAAGATCATCGCCGCCATCGGCGAGGACCGTGTCTATCCGACAGGGGCCGGGATCGGCCTGCGGTTCGACCCCGCGCAGGCGCATCTCTTTGCGGTGGACTAGCGCTCAGGCCGCATAGGCGGCCAGCGCCGCGGCCACGCCTCTGTCCCGGATCGCGGCAAGCTGCGCGGCAAAGGCCGCGGCAAAGCGGGCGTTCATCCCCAGATCGCCGAACACCCGTGTGTGCGACAGAAACGCCCCCGCGTCGTCCCGTGCGGCCAGTGCGCGCGCCCTCAGGTCGGCGGCATTGTCGTCATTGGGCGCGATGGGGGCGCCGGCCTCGGTCGTGCCCTCGCAATAGCGGCACCACAGCGCCACCTCGAGCGCGAGCCCCCTGAAGGCCCGCCCCTCGGCCAGCGCCTGCCGCAGTGTGGGCAGGATGAACTTTGGCTGCCGGTTCGACCCGTCAAGGCAGAGCCGCGGGATCGTGTCGCCCACCTGCGGGTTGGCGAATCTTTCGGCGGTCCTGGCGCGGTAGGCGTCGAAACTGACGCCGGGGATAGGCCGCAGCGTCGGGATGATCTCGTCCCGCGTCAGCCGGTCGAGCCAGCGCGCGATGCGGCCATCGGCCATCGCGTCATGCACAAGGTCATGGCCCAGCAGCGCGCCCGCATAGGCGATGGCGGCGTGCCCGCCATTGAGGATGCGCAGCTTCATCAGCTCGTAATCGGCCACGTTCTGCACGAACGCGACCCCCACCTCCTCCAGCGCGGGGCGCCCGGTGGGAAACCTGTCCTCGAGCACCCATTGCCGGAACGGCTCGCATGCGACGGGTGCGGCGTCGGTCAGGCCAAAGCGGTCGGCCACCAGCGCGCGTTCCCGGTCCGATGTCGCGGGGGTGATGCAATCGACCATGCCATTGGGAAAGGCCACGTTCTGCGCGATCCATCCGGCCAGGGCGGGGTCCGACAGCCCGGCGAGCCCGACCAGCGCGCGCGCGGCGACATGGCCGTTTTCGGGCAGGTTGTCGCAGGACATGACGGTAAAGGGCGCCACACCCGCCGTCTGCCTGTCGCGCAGCGCCGCCAGCATCATGCCGAACACGGTGCGCGGCGCATCAGGGTGGGCCGCGTCATGGGCGATATCGGGATGGGCCGCGTCAAAGCCGTCGGTGCTGGCGTCGATGAAATAGCCGCCCTCGGTCACGGTCAGCGACACGATGCGAATCGCCGGGTCGGACATCGCCGCGATCACCGCGCCCGCCTCGACCGGCACAAATCCCACCATCGCGCCGACCACCCGCGCCGACAGCCCGGCGGGGTCAAGCTCGACCACCGTGCTCAGCCAGTCCTGCGCGGCGAGCCGCGCGCGCATGACCGCGTCGCCGGGGCGCACGCCCGCACCGAGGATCGCCCAGTCCTGATCGCGCCCCAGCGCGAACAGCCGGTCGAGATAGACCGCCATATGCGCGCGGTGGAAATTGCCCACGCCCAGATGCAGGATGCCGGCGCGCAGCGCGCTGCGATCGTAGGACGGCCCGGCCACCCCGGCCGGCAATACCGCAAGCGCGGCCGTGTTGAGAGGTATCGCCATCCGCTCATCCAGTTCCCGCCATCCCGGTCAGATCAGGCCCGCCGCCGCACGCATCTGCCCGACCTCGAGACCGCGCCGGTTGCGCACCGGCCCGCCGACCAGCCGCAGCGCGGCCGGATGGGCCGCATCCAGCACGCCGAGCCGGATCAGCAGCGCGGCGATGGCGGCCTCCTTGGCACGCTCGCCCCCATCGAGGATCTTGAGCGCGACCCCGATGCCGAGGTCGGGGATGATCGCCACATAGACCCCATCCGCACCGCCCTTGATCGCCGCACGGCCGCCCGTGGCGCGCATCAGCTCGGTGCAGGCATAGCCCTCGCCATTCACCAGTTCCGGCCAGGCGCGCATCGCATCGACCAGCCGCACCTGCGCGCGCGCCCGCGCGTCATGGCGCCCGCCCGCCGTGGCAAAACCCGCCATCGCCCGCGCAAGCCCCGCCACCGAGGTGATCGAGGTCGGGGCCGAACAGCCGTCGATCCCCTGCCCCGGGCTGGTCTCGCCCGTCACTTCGTCGAACACCTGCCGGATCGCGGCCTGCAACGGATGCGCGGGGTCGATGTATTCGGCGTCGCCGCCGCTATGCGCGGTATAGCTGAGAAAGCCCGCATGTTTGCCCGAGCAGTTGTTGTGGATCTGGCAGGGCGCCTGCCCCGCCCGGATCAGCGCGTCGCGCGCGGCGCGGTCGCCGGGTTCCTGCGGACCACAGCGCAGCGCGCTCTCGTCAAGGCCGAGGTCGGCGAGCCAGCGCGTCACCCGCTCGGTATGGATCGCGGCCCCCTGATGGCTGGCGCAGCACAGCGCCAACTGGTCCTCGCGCAGGCCCAGCGCATCGGCATAGCCGCTTTCCACCAGCGGCAGCGCCTGGATCATCTTGTAGGAGGACCGCGGATAGATCAGCGCGGCAGGGTCGCCCCAGGCCTGCGTCACAGCACCATCCGCCCCGCAGACCACGGCATGGCCGCGATGGACGCATTCCAGCAGATTTCCGCGCCAGACCTCGACCAGATCGACAGCTTCGGCCATGACATCCTCCGTTTCAGCGATAATCCGCGCAATGTTGTGACCGTATGGGGGTTTCCCCCGCACCGGCTTTTTTGCTATCGCTATCGCTATCGAGTTGAACCCGTCCCTTCCAGTCGAAAAGGCACCGCCAAAGCATGTGCCGCGCGGCGGGGACGATCCCGAGGCAAGGACAGCTTGGAGGCTGGTGAATGATTTCAGGGTTTACGCGCATGGCAGGGGTCGCGGCCCTTGTGCTCTGGTCGGGGGCGGCACTGGCGCAGCAGACGACCGAACGGGTCGCAGCCAGCCAGGACTGGAGCATCCACGAGGCTGCCAATCCCAAGGAATGCTTTGTGGCCTCGCAGCCCAAGGATTCGGTGAACAGCCGCAATGGCGAGGTCGTGGCGGCCAACCGGGGCGATACGCCACCGCAGCTCACCGTCACCTACCGCCCCGCCAATGGCGTGAGCGGACAGATCGCCTTTCGTGGCGGCAACTACCAGTTGGCCGGCGGCACCACGGCGTCGATCCAGATCGGCGGCACGACGTTCCAGCTCTTTTCCGAGGGCGAATGGGCCTGGCCGGCCTCGCCCGATGACGATGCGCGCATCGTGACCGCCATGCGCGGCGGGGCAGAGGCGATCGTGACCAGCCAGTCGGGGCGCGGCACCCTGTCGCGCGATACCTTCTCGCTGATCGGCTTTACCGCCGCTGTCGAAGAGGCCACGCGCCGCTGCGCCGGGTGATCGCGCGGCGGGTCCCAGGGGGGGGAAAAATTTTCGTACGAAAATTTTTGCGCCGGCGCGCTTTTGGATGTATGTCCCGCGCTTGCCCAGACGGTGAGACCCGAGATGACCCAGCCCTCCGCCCCGATCACGCAGGATGTCCTGACCCTGCCGCGCAAGCTGCCCGAGGGGCCGGTCAACCTGATCGGCCTCACGCGCGACGCGATGCGCGCGGCGCTGATCGCCGCCGGCACGCCCGAACGGCAGGCCAAGATGCGTGTGGGGCAGGTCTGGCAATGGGTCTATCACTGGGGCGTGCGCGACTTTGCGCAGATGTCCAACCTTGCCAAGGACTACCGCGCGCTGCTCGCCGCGAACTTCGTGCTCGACCTTCCGCAAGTCGTGACACGGCAGGTCAGCGCCGACGGCACCCGCAAATACCTTGTCCGCATCGCCGGCGGGCATGAGGTCGAGGTCGTCTATATCCCCGAGACCGACCGTGGCACGCTGTGCATCTCCTCGCAGGTCGGCTGCACGCTCACCTGTTCCTTTTGCCACACCGGCACGCAGAAGCTGGTGCGCAACCTCACGGCGGGCGAGATCATCGGCCAGGTCATGCTGGCGCGCGACGATCTGGGCGAATGGCCGGTGCCGGGTGCCCCCAAGGACGAGACGCGGCTGTTGTCCAATATCGTGCTGATGGGCATGGGCGAACCGCTCTACAATTTCGACAACGTGCGCGACGCGATGAAGATCGCGATGGACCCGGAGGGCCTGTCGCTGTCACGCCGGCGCATCACGCTCTCGACCTCGGGCGTGGTGCCCGAAATCGCGCGCACGGCGGTCGAGATCGGCTGCCAATTGGCCGTGTCGTTCCACGCGACGACCGACGAGGTCCGCGACCTGCTGGTGCCGATCAACAAGCGCTGGCCGATCGCGACGCTGCTCGATGCGCTGCGCGCCTATCCGGGCCTGTCGAACTCCGAGCGTATCACGTTTGAATATGTGATGCTCAGGGGCGTGAACGACACCGACGCCGACGCGCGCCGGCTGGTGAAACTCATCAAGGGCATCCCGGCCAAGATCAACCTGATCCCCTTCAACGAATGGCCCGGCGCGCCCTACACGCGGTCCGACAGCGCGCGGATCAAGGCCTTTGCCGACATCATCTACAAGGCGGGCTATGCCAGCCCGATCCGCACCCCGCGCGGCGAGGATATCATGGCCGCCTGCGGCCAGCTCAAATCCGCGACCGAGCGCGCCCGCAAGAGCCGCGCCGCCATCGCGGCCGAAACCGGCCTCGCGCCCTAGACCAGACCCGCCACGCGCCGGGCGAAAGGACAGCCGCCATGAAGATCACCCTCGGCAAGATCGAGTTCACCGTCGCCCCCGTGGAAAGCGGGTTGCGCGAGGCGCTGCTCGCCGACCCGATCATGGCACAGGGTGTCTGGCGCGATGTCTACCGCTGGGACGCCGCCGCCCAGACCGGCCAGGTGCTGGTCCCCGCACAGGGCAAGGACGCGGCCGTGCCCCTGGGCAACGGGCTGAGCTTTTTCATCCCGCGCGTCGGCGCGGGCGGTGTCGTAACCAAGAACGACGGCGCCTCGGCCCGCATGGCGGCGCGTTTTCTCGATGCTGTGGGGGCGCGGCAGATCCTCGACGTGATCACTGCGATCAACCGGCTGGTGAACCTGCCCTACAAGTCCCTGCCGCTCGACACCTTCGCGCCGGTCAACGCCGCCGCCTCCTATCTGCTGCGCATGCATGTGGACTATGGCATCGTGCAGTTGCGCGATGCGGGCCGCAACCTGACCGCCTACCTGTTCCTGCCCGGCCAGGTCGCCTTTCACCACGAGATCACGGCAATCACCGATGCGCCGGCCTATGAGGCGCTGATCGCCGCAACCCCGGCGCTGACCGCCCCGCAGCCCGCCTTTGTCGTGCCGCCGCGCACCGAGGCGAACCTCGCCATCCGCCGCATCGCTCTGGGCCGCAGGCTCGAGGACATGCGCCCGGTGATCGAGCGTCTGGCCGGCCCCGAGGGCAAGCTCGCCGACGGGCCCGAGGCCCGCAGCTTTGCCCGGCTGGTCAGCGAATGGCGCGCCCTCACCCCGCCGGCCAAGACGCGCGCCTAGCCCATCCGCTCCGACGCGTAGGACCCGGGCGAGGCCGGAAACACCACCGTCTTGTTGCCATTGATGAAAACGCGCCCGTGGATATGCGCATGGATCGCGCGCGACAGCACCTGCGCCTCCACATCCCGGCCGAGCGAGACATAGTCCTCGCCCGATTGCGCATGGGTCACGCGGATCGTGTCCTGCTCGATGATCGGGCCCTCGTCGAGGTCGGCGGTCACATAATGCGAGGTCGCGCCGATCAGCTTCACCCCCCGGTCGAACGCCTGCTTGTAGGGGTTCGCGCCCTTGAACGACGGCAGAAAGGAGTGGTGGATATTGATGATCCGCCCCGACATGCGCCGGCACATGTCATCCGACAGGACCTGCATGTAGCGCGCCAGCACGATCAGCTCTGCCCCGCTGTCCTCCACCACCTGCATGATCCGCGCCTCGGCCTCGGGCTTGTTCTGCGCCGTGACCTTGATGTGGTGAAAGCCGATGTCATGGTTCACAACCACCTTCTGATAATCGAGGTGGTTCGAGATCACCGCCACGATGTCGATCGGCAGCGCCCCGATCCGCCAGCGATAGAGCAGATCGTTCAGGCAATGGCCAAAGCGCGACACCATGATGACCACCTTGCGCTTGACCGCCTCGTCAAAGAACTCCGCCTGCATGTCAAAAGGCGCGCCCACCGGCGCGAACTGCGCGCGCAGCTCGTCGAGCGTCACGCCATCCTCCGACCGGAAACTGATCCGCGCAAAGAAATTGCCGGTCGCATCATCGTCGAATTGCACCGCATCGGTGATGTTGCACCCCTGCGCCGCAAGAAACGTCGAAATCGCCGCCACGATCCCGCGCGTGGACCGGCACTGCACCCGCAAGGCAAAGGTGTTCATCGCTCAAATCACTCCCGAACTGTCAGACATCGTTCCTCTGCCCAAGACGCCGCCCAAAGGCAAGGACGACGCGCGCGCCCGGCTTCTCTGTGCCCCAAATACTCCCGCCGGAGGCTCCGCAGCCGCCTCCCCGCGCAGGTTTCAGACCATCAGCGCCCGCGCCTCTGCGGGCGACAGCGCGGCGGGCCGCTCGCAGGTTGTGCTCATCGCCACAAACCGCTTTTCCGCACCCGCCCGCAGGATCGACACCATCACATCGACCGCATGCACCGCCAGATCGACATTGCAGCGATGCGCCCGGCCTTCGGCGATGGCGGTGGCCATGTCGGCGAGCCCCGCGCAGCGGTAATTGGCGCGCGCATTCCCCTGCCCGTCAGTCACATTCGGCACGCCGAAGGGATGGTCGCGTCCCGCCACCTCGGCCACGGCACCATCCGGCCCCGCCATCTCGACCGTGCCGCCGAAAAAGTTCGGGTCCGGCACGAACAGCGACCCGGTCTCGCCGTAAAGCTCCATATTGGCGTGGCGATGCGTCCACACATCCCAGCTTGCCGACAGCGTCACGGTGGCGCCGCCCGCAAACTCCAGCAGCGCATGCACATTGGTGGGCGTATCCACCGGCACCGTTTCGCCATGGCGCGCGCCATTGGTGATGGTGCGGGTGGCAAAGCTCGCATTGGCCAGCGCCGCGACAGACGTGACCGGCCCGATGAGCTGGATCAGGTTGGTGATGTAATAGGGCCCGAGGTCGAGCACCGGCCCGCCGCCCGGCTGAAAGAAGAAGTCGGGGTTGGGGTGCCAATGCTCCATCCCGTGGCTCATCACATGGCAGGTGCCGCCGATGATGCGCCCCACGCCGCCCTCGTCGATCACCGCACGCGCAAGCTGATGCGCGCCCCCCATGAAGGTGTCGGGCGCAGAGCCGACCCGCAGCCCCTTTTTCGCGGCCAGCTCCTGCAAGGCCTTGCCCTCGTCGAGGCTCAGCACCAGCGGCTTTTCCGAATAGGCATGCTTGCCCGCCTCGAGGATGCGGCGCGTGACCTCGTAATGCACCGCAGGCACCGTGAGGTTGACGATGACATCCACATCACGCGCCGCGAGCAGGTCATCGACCGTTTCCGCGCGCACCCCGAATTCGGCCGCACGCGCCTGCGCCGCCGCCATGTTGATGTCGGCCACGGCGGCAAGCTCGAGCGCGCGGAACAGCGGCGCATATTTCAGATAGGTGGTCGAGATATTGCCGCATCCGATGATGCCGACGCGCAGTTTGGTCATTTTATCCAGTCCTCAGAAGGCTTTGACAGCGGCGAGCGAACGGCGCGCGAACCGCGCGTGATCCTTGGGGTTGTCATGCTCGACGACCATGTGGGTGATGCCATTGGCATCGAGCGCGCCCTTGATCGCGGCCCAGTCCATGATCCCGTGGCCCACGTCGGCCCAGCCGTCCTCGTCCAGCCCCTCACCCTCGGCGGCGATGTCCTTGACATGCACGGCGGTGATCTGGGGGCCATACTTGTTGATCCAGGCGACCGGGTCATGCCCCGCCACCCGCACCCAGCCAAGGTCAAGCTCGAGCGACACACCGGCCGCCGCGATCAGGTCGAGCGGGGTTTGCCCGCCGCCCAGATCGGCGAGTTCAAAGTCATGATTGTGCCAGCCAAAGATCAGCCCGGCATCGACCACCGGCTTGCCCATCTCGGCCAGCCGCGCGCCAAAGGCGGCCCAGCCCGCAGCGTCGGTCGGGCGCGCATCGGCCGCGATATGGGGCACATAGACCCGCGACATGCCCAGCGTGCGCGCGACATGCAGCGCGCGCGCCGGGTCGCCCTCGACCATGTCGATGCCGAAATGGCCCGAGCTCATGCGCAGGCCGGCGGTGTCCAGCGCCGCATGCAGGGCCTCGAGATCCCCGTAAAGCCCGCCATAGCCCTCGACCTCGGCAAAGCCCGTGGCGGCAAGCATCGCCAGCGTGTCCTCCAGCGGCGGAAAGTTGCGCGAACAGTAAAGCTGATAGGCGATCGACATGGGTTGGTCCTTTGGTTGTCGTGTCACTGGGCCGCGACGGTCGCGGAATAGAGGTCACGCAGGGTGAAACGCGGCGTGGCGTCGGGGTCCTGCGGGGTGAATGTGATCGTGGCGGAATGGCCGGGGAACAGGGTCATCGCATTATGCGAAAACCGCCCCGGCACATCCGCCTCGACCGAGACGAACAGCGCCAGACGCTCGGGCGTGATGGTCAGGCTCCAGCCGGTCGCCGTGGGTTCGGCCGCCAGCGCGAGCGCGGGGTCCTGCAAGGCGTAGGATTTGTAGGGTTTGGGCGCGAAATGGTCGCCGCCGATCCGGTTGCCCTGCGCGTCCGTCCAGACAAAGGCCAGCATCTCGCCGCTCTTTAGCGCATCGGACGGGACGCTCAGCGCCAGCACCGCCGCGTCCGGTCCGGCCGTGACCGGCCCCCGCCCCAGCGGCCGCGTCGTGCCGTCCATCGCCACCGCCACCGCGCCCACGATCAGGTCAACCGGGGCGGCGGTATCATTGACCGCGCGCAATTCGATCCCGCCCGCCACCGGCACCGCCGCCACCAGCACCGGCGCAAAGAACGCGCGCGCCATGTGGTGCAACAGCTTCCAGCCGCCGCCATGGTCGAGCGAGGACCAGGAACACACCGGCCAGGTATCGTTGAGCTGCCAGTAGAGCGTGCCCATGCAATGCGGTTTGAGACTGCGCCAATGGGTGACGGCGGTCTTGATCGCCAGCCCCTGCTGCACCTGGCTCAGCCAGACGAAATCCTCGAACCGCTGCGGCCAGCGGAAATAGCGGAACATCGTCTCGGCGATGCGCGCATTGCCGCCCGCGTTCTTCTGATGGCTCTCGAGCACGGGGCTCGCGATGTTCCAGTCGGCGGGCGCGGCAAAGCGGCGGATCACCTCCATCGACGGATAGGACTGGAACCCGAATTCGGAACAAAAGCGCGGCGCCACGTCGCGGTAATGGTCGAAATCGCGCCCTTCGTGCCAGACCGACCAGAAATGCATGTCGCCCGACCCGTCATCATGCCAGGCATCGCCAAAGTTCATCGGCCCCGGCGAAGGCGAGGACGGCCACCAGTTCGCCTCGGGGTCGGTGTCCTTCAGCGCTGTCTCGATGGCGCGGTTCAGGCGGTCGTAGTTCACGAGGTAACGGTCGCGGTTTTCGCGGCTCTCGGGGAACCAGGTCAGCGCGCCGATCAGCTCATTGTCGCCGCACCAGAGCGCGAGGCTCGCGTGGTGGTGGATGCGAGCGACCGCCTCGCGCACCTCGGCCTGCACATTGGCGATGAAACCGGGGGTAGAGGGGTAGAGGTTGCAGGCAAACATGAAATCCTGCCAGACCATCAGGCCCAGTTCGTCACAGGCGTCATAGAAACTGTCAGGCTCATAGCGCCCGCCGCCCCAGACGCGGATCATGTTCATATGGGCCTCGACCGCCGATTGCAGCAGGTCGCGCGTGGCCTGCGGCGTGATCCGCCCCGGCAGGGCATCGGCGGGGATCCAGTTCGCGCCCTTGGCAAAGACATCGTGACCGTTGACGCGAAACGTGAACCCCAGCCCCGCCGCGTCGGGCTGCGTCACAAGGTCGATCTCGCGCAGGCCGATGCGACGGGTGGCGGTGGCGGGGCCGACGGTGACGGTCAGGTCATGCAGGGTCTGCGGACCAAGGCCCGCCGGCCACCAGAGCGCGGGGTTCTCGACCTCGAAGATCACGGCGATGGCCTCCTCATCGACCGTGCCGCGCAGGCTTTGCCCGGCGAATGTGATCTCGAAGGGGTGGCCCTGCGCATGGGTCAGCCATGCGGTGACGGTCAGGCTGACTGCACCGTCGCCATGGTCCTGCGCGACGGCAATCCGGTCAATGCGCGGGGCGGCGCGCGGGACGATGGCGATCTGGCCAAGCACGCCCATCGGCGCCAGCGCGATGTTCCAGTCCCAGCCGAAATCGCAGGCGGGCTTGCGCAGCATGTTGCCATTGGGGATGGGGCAGTTCAGCGCGGCGTAGGGGATGGGAAAGGGCTGCGCCGCCTGCGCGGCATCCGCGGCGGCGGTGGCGGCGTGCAGCGTGATCTCGACCACATTCTCGCCCAGCCGCGCCACGCCAGACAGGTCAGCCCGCCACGCGCGAAAGGCATTGTCGCAGCGCAGCACGTCCGTCCCGTTGAGCCGCACGGTGGCGACGGTATCGACCCCGGCGATCACCAGATCGACATCGGTCGCGTCGAGCATGACAGTGCGCCGCAGCACCCAGTCGCGCGCGCAGATCCAGCGCAGGTCATATTCGTTGCGCCCGAAATAGGGGTCGGCGATCAGCCCCGCCGCATGCAGGGCCGTGATCACATCGCCGGGCAGCACAATGTCGCAGGCATGGCCGCCGTCACTGTCGGACAGCGCCCAACGCCCGGTGATGTCACCGGGCGCCGGCTGGTCGGCATGGATCAAAGCCGCACCTCGGTCTTTTTGTCAAAGAGCGATGCGCGCGACGGCTCGATCCCGAGGCGGATGTTTTCACCCGGATGCACCCGCGCCTGCCCGTCCATGCGCACCCGGATCGGCTCGCCCGCGAGCTTGGTCCAGACCAGCGTGTCAGAGCCCATCGGCTCGACCAGTTCGACCGTCACGTCGATCTGCACGGGCGTGTTGCCGACCAGTTCGCCGGTCACGATATGCTCGGGCCGGATACCGATCGTGGCGGGGCCGTCGGACACCTGCGGCGTGGCGTAATGGTAGCCCACCATCGGCATGCGCAGTTCGCCCTTGGTAAAGGTGCCCCCCTCGAGCATCCCGTCGATGAAGTTCATCGAGGGGCTGCCGATGAAATCGGCCACGTATTTGTTGAGCGGCCGGTTGTAGATCTCGTCAGGCGAACCGAGCTGCATGATATTGCCCGACTTCATGATCGCGATCCGGTCGGCCAGCGTCATCGCCTCGACCTGGTCATGCGTGACGTAGATCATCGTGTTCTTGAGCTGCTGGTGCAGGCGCTTGATCTCGACCCGCAGATCGGCGCGCAGCTTGGCGTCGAGGTTCGACAGCGGCTCGTCAAAGAGGAACACGTCCACATCGCGCACCAGCGCCCGGCCGATGGCGACGCGCTGGCGCTGCCCGCCCGACAACGCGCCGGGCTTGCGCTGCAACAGCGGCTCGATCTGCAGCACCTCGGCCGCGCGCGAGATGCGCTTCTTGATCTCGGCGGCGGGCATCTTGGCGTTCTTGAGGCCAAAGGACAGGTTCCCCTCGACCGTCATCTGCGGGTAGAGCGCATAGCTCTGGAAAACCATGCCGATGCCGCGTTCGTTGGGCTCTTTCCAGGTGACGTTGTCGCCCTTGATCCAGATCTGGCCATCGGTCGGCTCGAGAAGCCCCGCGATGCAGTTCAGGAGGGTGGACTTGCCACAGCCCGACGACCCCAGCAGCACGAGAAACTCGCCCTCGCCGATGTCGATGTTGAGTTTGTTCAGCACCTTGACCGCGCCGAAGTTGAGGTCGAGGTCCTTGATCTGGACGGAATGTGCGTTCATGGGGATCAGCCTTTGACAGCGCCGGCAGCAATGCCGCGCACGAAGAGTTTGCCGGAGACGAAATAGACAGCGAGCGGAACCAGACCTGTCAGCAGCGTCGCCGCCATGTTGACGTTGTATTCCTTCACGCCCTGCACCGAGTTGACGATGTTGTTGAGCTGCACCGTCATCGGGTAGTTTTCAGCCTTGGAGATGAACACGACCCCGAACAGGAAATCGTTCCAGATCCCCGTCACCTGAAGGATGATCGCCACGACAAAGATCGGCAGCGCCAGCGGCAGCATGATGCGGAAATAGATGCCCCAGAACCCCGCGCCATCAACGCGCGCGGCCTTGAACAGCTCTTCGGGCACCGAGGCGAAATAGTTGCGGAACAAGAGCGTCAGGATTGGCATTCCGAACACCGAATGCACCAGCACCAGCCCGGTGAGAGAGCCGTAAAGCCCGATCTCGCGCAGGATGATCACCATCGGGTAGAGCATGATCTGATAGGGGATGAAGGCCCCCAGCATCAGGATCACGAAAAACACCTCAGACCCGCGGAACTTCCAGTTGATCAACGCATAGCCGTTGACCGAAGAAATGGCGATCGACAGCACCACCGAAGGCAGCAGGATCGACACCGAATTCCAGAACCCCGGCGACAGCCCGTTGCAGACAAGCCCGGTGCAATGCTGTGACCAGGCCTGGATCCAGGGCTGAAAGGTGATCTCGACCGGCGGGGAAAAGACATTGCCGATGCGGATCTCGGGCATCGTCTTGAGCGAGGTCACGATCATCACATAGAGCGGCAGCAGGTAGTAGAGCGAGACCAGCAGCAGCGTGCCGTAGATGAAGATGTTGGAGGCAGAGAAGGCCTTCTTGGGCTTCTTGCCGCGGGGGCCGGACATGTCGGTCCGGGCGAGTGTGCCGGGGTTAGCCACGCTTCTTGCCTCCGAATTCGAGATAGGCCCAGGGGATCAGGACAATGGCGACCGAGAGCAGCATCATGGTGGATGCCGCAAAGCCCTGGCCGAGGTTCTGCCCGCCGAACATGTAGGAATAGACATACATCGCAGGCATCTGCGACGACAGGCCGGGCCCGCCCGAGGTCTGCGCCACGACAAGGTCATAGACCTTGATGATACCGGCCGCGATCAGCACCAGCGAGGTGATGAACACCGGGCGCATCATCGGGATGATGATCTGGATATAGGTCTTGACCGTGCCGATGCCGTCAACCTTGGCCGCCTTCCAGATATCCTCGTCAATGCCGCGCAGACCGGCGAGCATGATGCACATGATCAGCCCCGTGCCCTGCCACAGCCCCGCGATCAGCAGGCCGTAGAGCACGATCTGCGGGTTGTTGAGCGGGTCAAAGGTAAAGCTCTCCCATCCCATCGAGCGCACGACATGCTGGATGCCGAATTGCGGGTTCAGGATCCATTGCCACACGAGGCCGGTCACGATGAACGACAGCGCAAAGGGGTAAAGGATGATGGTGCGAAAGATGTCCTCGCCGCGGATCTTGCGGTCGAGCAGCGTGGCGAGAAAGAACCCGATCACCAGCGTAAAGACCATCGAGAACACCCCGAACTTGCCCAGGTTGCTGATCGAGGTCAGCCAGCGGTTGTCGGACCAGAGGCGTTCATATTGCGCCAGGCCCACGAATTCGAGCCGCGGCAGAAGCCGCGAATTGGTAAAGGAATAGACGATGGTCCAGACGGTGCAGCCCACGAAGATGCCGACCGATGTGATGATCAGCGGGATCGATGCGATCTTGGACATCGGGTTTCGAAACAATCTGCTGGGCCTGCGCCCGCTCGTCACCGACGACCTTGCGCCGGTATCCTCCACAACTGTCATCGTGGCGTCCCCTCCCTGATCTGGCTTTTGAAACTGGTTTTTTGTTTTTGGTCCTGAGACGGATCATGTCGCAGGAAAGCGGCCGTGACTATCACCTAATGCGTGTATCGCGGCCTTGACGGATCGGGCCCGACAAGCGTGCTTGCCGGGCCCGGAGGGTCGATCAGGCCGATCAGTCGGCGGTGGCGATGATCGCGGCGAACCGCGCCTGGCCTTCTTCCGCCGTGATCGACGGGCTGTTCCAGAACTCGACCATCAGGTCATTGAGCTGGTTGCCCGTGTCCGGCGACAGCAGCATCGTGCCGTCCGGCAGGATATTGCCCGAAGCGAGGATCTCGAGACCCTTCTTCATGCAATCGTTGGCGGCGGCGAGGTCCACGTCGCCACGGATCGGCAGCGAGCCCTTGGCGAGGTTGAAGGCGACCTGCGTTTCCGGCTCGACCAGCAGGGCGGCCAGACGGAACTGCGCGGCGGTCACTTCGGGGTCGGAGTTCACGGGGAAGTAGAACGCATCGCCCCCGGTCGAGATGATCTCGTTCACACCCAGACCCGGCAGGCAGGTGTAGTCCACCCCGGCGGTCTGACCGGCCACGGCAAACTCGCCCTGCGCCCAGTCACCCATGATCTGGCCACCGGCAGCGCCGGTGATGACGAGGTTGGTCGCCTGGTTCCAGTCCTGCACGGTCGAGCCTGCCGACAGCGAACGGGCGGCGGCAAAAGCCTCCCAGACGGCCTTGAACTCGGGGCCTTCGGCAGCTTCGACGCTCTTGTCGCGGTTCACCGCGAGCCAGGCATCGACACCGGCGATGGCGACCGACATCACGCCAAAGGCGCCCGAGGTCTGCCAGGACTGCTGACCCATCGCCAGCGGGATCTTGCCGGCGGCTTCGAGCGCGGGGGCGGCGGCGACGAATTCGTCCCAGTTGGTCGGAACCGGCACGCCGGCATCCGCAAAGGCCTGGTTCGACAGCCACAGCCACTGCCACGAGTGGATGTTGACCGGCGCGCAATAGATGCGGCCATCCAGCGTGCAGGCGTCGAGCAGCGACGACGGGCGGATGATCTCGGCCCAGTTGTTGGCCTCGGCCACTTCGGTGAGGTCCTGCAGCAGGCCGGCGGCGATCAGCTCTTCGGCCTGACGGCCATGGTTGAACTGGAACGCGCCCATCGGGTCGCCGCCCAGGATGCGGCTGACCATGATCGGACGCGCGGTGTCGCCGCCGCCAGCGATGGCGCCGTCAACCCAGGTGTCGCCCGAGGCGTTGAAGGCTTCGGCAAGCTTGCCGACAGCGGCTGCTTCGCCGCCCGAGGTCCACCAATGGGTGACTTCCAGCTCGACCGCATGGGCCGCGCCTGCCGTGACGATCGCCGTCGCCGCCAGCAGTTTGGTTGTGAGTTTCACGATTTTATCCTCCCTGGTTCTAAATCGTTGTAGATTTTTCTATATCGATTTAGTTTAGTCTGGCAAGTAATTTTGAGACAGGATCGGTAGCGGAGAGGAAACTATCGGTCGCGGCGCCCCGCGGGGCGGCTTGCCTGCTGGGCCGAGGATCGGTTTTCAAACCGCCCTGAGTCAAGCAAAACATGGGCCTGGGGGATGCTTTGAAGGGCAGGGAAAAGACAATGGCAGCGCAACTTGACCCGCCCGGTGCGACGAGCACGGCCAAGCCGACGCTCAAGACCATCTCGCTGCTCAGCGGGCTCGCGGTGCCGACCGTGTCGCGCGCGCTCAGCGATGCGCCCGACATCGGCGCGCAGACCAAGAAACTGGTGCGACGAATCGCTGACGAGATCGGCTATGTGCCGAATCGGGCCGGTGTGCGCCTGCGCACCGGACGCACCAATGTGCTGTCGCTTATCCTCTCTACCGAACATGATGTGATGAACCACACCGCGCGGCTCATCTCGTCGATCGCGGGGGCCTTGCAGGGCACGCCCTATCACCTCAACGTCACGCCCTATTTCCCGACCGACGACCCGATGAAGCCGATCCGCTATGTGGTCGAGACGGGGTCGGCCGATGCCGTCATCTTCAACCAGATCCAGCCCGACGACCCCCGCGTCGCCTATCTGATGGAGCGCGGCTTTCCCTTTGCGACGCATGGCCGGTCGCGCTGGGCCGACCGGCACGCCTATTTCGACTTTGACAACACCGTCTTTGCCGAACTCGCCGTGCGCCGGCTGGTCGCGGCCGGGCGGCGCCAGATCATCGTGGTGGCGCCACCGCTGGACCAGAACTATGCGCAGAACATCCTGGCGGGCGTCACCAACGCCGCCGACGCCTGCGGCATTGCCACACCTGTCATCATGCACCACATCACCTCTGACAGCGCGAGCGCCGATGTCGAGGCGGCGGTGGGCCGGCACCTTGCCGCGGCGCCTGAGACAGATGGCATCATCTGCGCCTCGACCTCGGCCACCATGGCCTGTGTCGGCGCGCTCGAAGGCGCGGGGCGCGGGCTGGGCCGCGACATCGACATCTTTGCCAAGGAGGCGATCCCGTTTCTCAACCTGTTCAGACGGGAGATCATGGCGATCAAGGAGGACGTCAAACAGGCCGGCGAGTTTCTGGCCCGGGCCGCGATCCAGGCGATCCGCGAACCGGGGCTGCCGCCGCTGCAAGGGCTTGACGTGCCGCAGGACAATGGCTGACCTAGCAGCAGTAAAACCGCCCCTCACAGATGAAAAGGCAATGCCATGACCACCCAGATCAAGGGCCCCGCCCTGTTTCTTGCGCAGTTCGCAGGCGATGCCGCGCCGTTCAACACGCTTGAGGGGATCACGAAATGGGCCGCCGGGCTGGGCTACAAGGGGGTGCAGATCCCGACCTTCGACAGCCGGCTCTTTGACCTCGCCCGCGCGGCCGAGAGCCAGACCTATGCCGACGAGGTCGCGGGCATCTGCGCCGACGCCGGCGTGGAGATCACCGAGCTGTCCACCCACCTGCAAGGGCAGCTTGTCGCGGTGAACCCCGCCTATGACCTTGCCTTTGACGCCTTTGCGCCGGCCGATTGCCGCGGCAATCCGGCCAGGCGGCAGGCCTGGGCTGTCGATCAGATGAAAAAGGCCGCCGTCGCCTCCGAACGGCTGGGCCTGACCACCTCGGTCAGCTTTACCGGCGCGCTGGCCTTTCCCTACCTCTACCCCTGGCCGCAGCGCCCCGCCGGCCTGATCGAGGAAGCCTTTGCCGAGCTCGGCCGCCGCTGGACCCCGATCCTGGACCATTACGCCGACCATGGCGTGACCATCGGCTACGAGATCCACCCCGGCGAGGATGTGTTCGACGGCGCCACCTACGAGATGTTCGTGGATGCCTGCGGTGGCCATGTCGCCGCGATGATCAACTACGACCCGTCGCATTTCGTGCTGCAACAGCTCGACTATCTGGCCTTTATCGACCTCTACCACGACCGCATCAACGCCTTCCATGTGAAGGATGCAGAGTTCAACCCCGATGGCCGCCAGGGTGTCTATTCGGGCTACCAGCCCTGGATCAACCGCGCCGGGCGGTTCCGCAGCCTGGGCGACGGGCAGGTCGATTTTGCGGGGATTTTCAGCAAGCTGACGCAATATGGCTATGACAGCTGGGCGGTTCTCGAATGGGAATGCTGCATCAAATCCCCCGAACAGGGCGCGGCCGAGGGCGCGCCCTTCATCGAAAGCCACCTGATCGAGGTCACGGGCAAGGCCTTCGATGACTTTGCCGGCGGCGACAAGGACGACGCCGCGATCAGGGCCATGCTCGGGCTGTGAAGGCGGGCTTCAGCCTTCTTCTGTGGACGACAGAGGTCACGCAGGCGCATCATGGCATCCTGCGCGACCTCGCGCGCGCGGGCTATGACGGGGCCGAGATCCCGATCACCGGATCGGGCGTTGCGGATTGCGCGGCGCTGGGCCGGGTGATGGCCGATATCGGCCTCGCCGCGACAGCATCCGGCATGGTGACGGATGCGGCCGCCAACCCGATGAGCCTCGATCCCTCTGTGGCACAGGCGGGCGTGGATCACCTGCGCCGGCTTGTGGACCGTGCCGTGGCGCTGGGGGCCGAGGTGCTGATCGGGCCGTTCTTTCAGCCGCTGGGCACCTTCAGCGGCACCGGGCCGACGGATGCCGAATGGGCGGCGCTGGTGCGCGCGCACCGCGCCATGGCAGATCACGCGGGCGACGCGCTGCGCCTCGCGGTCGAGCCTCTCAACCGGTTCGAATGCTACGGCCTCACCACCGCCGCGCAGGCCGCGCGTCTGGTGGCCGAGGTCGGGCACAGCCTTTACGGCTCCCTCTACGATACGTTCCACGCCAATATCGAAGAGCGCGACCCGGTCGGCGCCATCACCGCCAGCGCGGGCGCGCTGGGCTATGTGCATGTGTCGGAAAACGACCGCGGCACGCCGGGGCGCGGGCATATCGACTTTGCCGCGGTCTTTGCCGCGCTGGCGGCGGTGGGCTATGATGGCTGGATCACGGTCGAGGCCTTCGGCCAGGCCCTGCCCGACCTCGCGGCGGCGACACGGGTCTGGCGGCCGCTCTTTGGCTCCGAAGCCGAGGTTTACACCGAAGGGCTGGCCCTGATCCGCCAGGGTTGGGCCGCAGCGACAACAGGGAGGGCAGACAATGCCGGTTGAGACACGGAAACTGCGGCTGGGGATGGTCGGCGGCGGCCAAGGGGCGTTCATCGGCGCGGTGCACCGCATCGCGAGCCGCATCGACGACCGGTGGGAGCTGGTGGCAGGCGCGCTGTCCTCAGACCCCGCCCGCGCGGCGGCCTCTGCGGCAGAGCTCGGTATCGCGCCGGACCGGTCCTACGCCGACTTTCTGACCATGGCCAAGGCCGAGGCCGGCCGCCCCGACGGGATCGACGCCGTCGCCATCGTGACACCCAACCACATGCACGCGGCGCCCGCCGTGGCATTCCTGCAGGCCGGGATCAGCGTGATCTGCGACAAGCCGCTCGCCGCCACCGCCGAACAGGCACAGGCCATCGCGGCGGCGGTCAAGACGGGCGAGGCGGGCACGACGGGCGAGGCGGGCACGACGGGCAAGGCGCATTTCGTTCTGACGCATAACTATACCGGCTATCCGCTGATGCGGCAGGCGCGCGAGATGGTGGCGCGCGGCGATCTGGGCGCGATCCGCGTGGTGCAGGCCGAATATGCGCAGGACTGGCTGACCGAAAGCGTCGAGGCCACGGGCAACAAGCAGGCCGATTGGCGCACCGACCCCGCGCGGTCGGGCGGCGGCGGCGCGATCGGCGACATCGGCACCCATGCGTTCAACCTTCTGTCCTTTGTCACCGGCCTGCGGGCCGAGGCGCTGGCAGCGGACCTGCACAGCTTTGGCCCCGGTCGCCGGGTGGATGACAACGCCCATATCCTGCTGCGCTTTGCCGGTGGCGCGCGCGGGATGCTCTGGGCGTCGCAAGTGGCGCCGGGCAACGAAAACGGCCTGCGCCTGCGCATCTATGGTGACAAGGGCGGGCTGGAATGGGGGCAGGAAAACCCCAATGTGATGACCTGGGCGCCCTTTGGCCAGCCCAAGCAGATCCTGACGCGGGGCGGCGCGGGGCTGGGCGGCGGGTCGGGCCAGTTCACCCGCATCCCGCCGGGCCATCCCGAAGGCTATCTCGAAGGTTTCGCCACACTCTATAACGACGCCGCCGACCTGATTTCGGGCGCAGGCGCGGGCGCGTTGCTGCCGGGGATCGCCGAGGGGCTGGACGGGATGTGGTTCATCGACGCCTGCATCCGGTCGTCGCAAAAGGATGGCGGCTGGATCGCACGGTAAACAGGCTGCCTGGCGTGCATGGCGTACCTGGCGGGGGGGGGGCGCGAATAATTTTCGTCGAAAATTATTCTGTGGCGCGGCGGGACCACCCGCGCCAGAGGCCGGGCCGGCGTGCAACCCGCCAATAATTTTCGTAGGAAATTATTGGCGCCCCCCCCCGCCAGGCACGCCAGGCGTGCCCCGGGAGCACCAGCGCCGCGCGGCTGTAGCGGCCGACCATGCGGCGCGGGTCCGACAGCATCCGCCAGAGCCATTCCGCCGCGATCCGCCGCACCCAGCGCGGCGCGCGCTTCTGCGACCCGGCGAGGAAATCGAGCCCCGCGCCGATCCCCGCGAACCCCACCGCTGGCGCAAGGGTCCGGCCCCGCGCCGCCAGCATCTCCTGTTTGGGCGCGCCCAGCGCCACAAAGCAGAGCCGCGCGCCGCTCGCCGCCACCCCGTCGAGCAGCGCGCCCGCGGCGGCGCCATCCGGGTCGAACCCCATCGGCGGCGCGATCTGCGCCACGATGTCCAGCCCCGGCACCGCCGCGCGCAGCGCCTGCGCCGCCTGTGCGAGGCTCTGATGCGTGCCCCCCACCAGCGCCACGCCAAGCCCCGCCTGCGCCGCCGCCTGCGCCAGTGGCACGATCAGGTCCGACCCCGGCAGCAAGTCCAGTCGCCGCCCCGCGAGCCGCGCCAGCCAGACGATCGGGTTGCCGTCAGCCGTCACCAGATCCTGCGCGCCATAGGCCGCGCGAAAGCTCCCGGATCGCGCCAGTTTCGCCAGATGGTCGAGGTTCAGCGTCGCCAGCGCAAAGCCCTCGCCCGCCTGCCAGCGCTGCCCGACCTCGGCCAAAAGCTGCGCGCGGCTGGCCATGTTGACCGTCACCTGTCCTGATCCGACTTTGAAACGCATTGCGACCCTCTCGGCTGCCTTCCCTTTGCACGAATGCGGCCGGGCACAAAAGGGTGCGGGCCGGGACAAACTGTTGACACGGTCTCATGATGTGACACAGGCACAGGTCGGACAGGTCTGCGTGGGGCTTTCGTGACGGGTGCAGGGCAAATGCAAGGCGGCGTGACGCTGATCGGCTGCGGCTTTGTGGCCGACCTTTACATGCGGTCGCTGCGCGCGCATCCGCAGGTGGTGGTGCATGGCGCGCATGACCGCAACCCGGCCCGCGCCGCAGCCTTTGGCGCGCATTGGGGCGTGCCGGTGCTGCCCGACCTCGCCGCCGTCTTTGCCGCCACGCCGCCGGGCGGCGTGATCCTCAACCTGACCAACCCGTCGCAGCACTATGCCGTCAACCGCGCCTGCCTCATGGCCGGCCACCACGTCTATTCGGAAAAGCCGCTCGCCATCGCGATGGACGATGCGCGCGCCCTGCATGCGCTGGCGGCGGAAAAAGGCCTGCTCATCGCCTCCGCCCCCTGTTCGGTGCTGGGCGAGGCCGCGCAGACGCTGGGCCATGCGATCCGCCGCCGCGTCGCGGGGGCGCCGCTCCTTGTCTATGCCGAGCTTGACGACGGCTTCATCCCGCAGGCCCCGCTCGACAAATGGGGCAGCGAAAGCGGCGCGCCCTGGCCCTTTGCCGATGAGTTCCGCACTGGCTGCACGCTGGAACATGCGGGCTATTACCTGTCCTGGCTCATCGCCTTTTTCGGCCCCGTGCGCCGCGTCACCGCCACCGCCGCCAGCGTGATCGCCGACAAGCGCGGGGTGGAGGATGCCGCGCCAGACGTCTCGGTCGCCACGCTGACCTTTCATTGCGGGATGGTGGCGCGGCTCACCTGCTCCATCGTGGCCCCGCATGACCACCGCATCCGCGTCGTGGGTGAAGCGGGCGTGCTCGAGATGGCGCAGGCCTGGGACAATGACGCAGCCCTGCGCTACCGTCGCCGGTTCACCCTGCGGCGGCGGTTGCTCGAGCATCCCTTCGGCCGGCGCATCCGTCTCAGGGGCCCGACGCATCCGAAACTCGGCCGGCGCGGCGCGGCGGCGATGAACTTTGCGCTCGGCCCGGTCGAGATGCTCGCCGCGATTGCTGAGGGGCGCCCCTGCCGCCTGTCGGCCGATTTCGCGCTGCACCTCAACGAGGTGACGCTCGCCATCCAGAACGCAGGGTCCGAGGGCGCCTCGGTCAGCATGACCACCACCTGCCCGATGATGGAGCCGATGCCATGGGCGCGCTGAGGCTGCTTGTCACCGGCGCGGCGGGATTTGTCGGGCGCGCGACGCTGGCCGAGGCGCGTGCGCGCGGGCATGGCGTGCGCGCGCTGGTGCGGCCGGGCGGCACGGTGCCGCAGCTCTGGGCGCAGGACAGCGGGATCGAGGTCGTCGCGGTCGATCTGGCCGAGCCCGGACGCGCCTTGCGCGCGGCGCTCGACGGCGTCGATGCGGTGATCCACCTGGCTGGCGCGATGCGCGGGCCCGAGGGCGTGATGCTGCGCGATACGGTCCTTGCGACCGAGGCGCTGATGCGCGCCATCGGCAGCATCGGCAGCATCGGGCGCATCGGGCGCACCGCGCCGGTGCCGCGCTGTGTGCTGGCCTCCTCGCTCGCGGTCTATGCGACGGGGCGGCTCACGCCCGGCACGGTGCTGACCGAACGCTTTCCGCTCGAGGATGCGGGCGCGCTGCGCGATGGCTATACGCGGGCCAAGATCGCGCAGGAAAAGGTCGCCCGCGCCGCAGCCTTGAAATACGCCATCCCGCTCTGGCTGCTGCGGCCCGGCGCGGTCTTTGGCCCCGGCCATGTCTGGAACGCGCATCTGGGGCCAAAGCTCGGCCCGCTGATGATCCGCATCGGCGGGCGCGGCGCGATCCCGGTGAGCTGGGTCGGCCATACCGCCATGGCGCTGGTGTCGGCGGCCGAGCGTGACCCCGGCGAGGTGACAGCCGTCAACGTCATCGACGACGACCTGCCCGACCGCGCCCGCTACCTTGCCGCGCTGCGGGGCCATGGCGGGCCGCGCTTCGTCCTGCCGCTGCAGTGGCGGGTGCCCGATACGCTGGCGGGACTGCTTGCGCCCTTTGCCCGCGATCTGCCCGGCCTCTTGCGCCGCCCGGTGATCCGCGCGCGGCTGATGCCGCTGGGCTATGACAACCGGCTGCTGCATGACCGGCTGGGCTGGCGCCCCCGCCATGACTTTGACGCCGCGATGGCACTGGCCTTGCGGGAGAGCGCGGCATGAGCGCGATGGGCGGCCCGATCCTTTACCTCACCGGGGAATATCCGCGCGCGACGGATACCTTCATCCAGCGCGAAGTCGCGGCGCTGCGCGCGCTGGGGTTCGACATCCGCACCGCATCGGTGCGGCGCACCGGTCCCGAACATCTGACGGGGCCAGAGCAGCAGGCCGAGGCGGCGGGGACGTTTCATGTGCTCGAACAGGTGCTGCGGCTGATCCCGCTGATTGGGGCCAAGCTCGCGGCGCTGCGCGCGCCGGGGCGGTTTTTCGCGGCGCTGGCGCTGGCGTGGCGGACATCGCCCAAGGGGTTGCGCGGGCGGGCCTATCAGATGGTCTATCTGGCCGAGGCTCTGGTGCTCGCCCGGCACATGCGCAGCCTCGGCGTCGTGCATCTGCACAACCATATCGCCAAGGCGTCCGGGACCGTGGCGATGCTGGCGTCGGCGCTGACCGGCATCCCCTACAGCTTTACCCTGCATGGGCCGGACGAATTGCTCGAACCCGGATATTGGCGGCTGGATGAAAAGATCGCGCGAGCGGCATTTGTGGCCTGCATCAGCGATTTCGCCCGGTCGCAGGCGATGCTGCATTGCCCGCGTGCCGCGTGGGGCAAGCTGCATGTGGTGCATTGCGGCATCGACCCCGCCCGCTATGACGCCAGCCCGCACGGCGATGGCGGGCAACTGCTGTTCGTCGGGCGGCTGGCGGCGGTCAAGGGCCTGCCGGTGCTGTTCGAGGCGCTGACGCTGATCGCGGACCGCCTGCCGCGCCTGCGGCTGACGCTGGTGGGCGACGGGCCGGACCGCCGCGCGCTCGAGGCCGAGGCGCGGGGGCTGCCGGTGGCGTTCGTCGGCTACAAATCGCAATCCGAGGTGGCGGAGTTGCTGCGTGGCGCGGATGCGCTGGTGCTGCCGAGCTTTGCCGAAGGCCTGCCCGTCGTGCTGATGGAGGCGATGGCGGCGCGCCTGCCGGTCATCGCCACCCGCATCGCCGGCGTCCCCGAACTGGTCGAGGACGGGGCGAGCGGCCTCCTCGTGCCGCCGGGCGACGCGCAGGCGCTCGCCGCTGCCATCGCCGCCGTGCTGGGCGACCCCGCCCGCGCGGGCCGGATGGGCGCGGCGGGGCGCGCAAAGGTCAGCGCAGAGTTCGACATCGCGACCGAGGCGGCATGGCTCGGCGTGCTCTTCCTCGCCAGCCAGACGGGCGGCCCACGCCCCGGCAAAAGACCCGGAGTGCCCGCATGACCACCGCCGCCGCCGCCGTCACCGTCACCGTCACCGTCACCGTCACCGTCGCCGTCATCGCCATCGGCCGCAACGAAGGCGCGCGCCTGCGCGCCTGCCTGACCTCGCTGCAGGGACAGGCGGGCCGCATCGTCTATGTGGACAGCGGATCGACCGATGACAGCGTGGCCTTTGCGCGCGGCATCGGCGCGCAGGTGGTCGCGCTTGACCGCAGCGTGCCTTTCACCGCCGCGCGGGCGCGCAATGCGGGGTTTGAGGCGCTGCGGGCGGACGGCCTGCCCGAGCTTGTGCAATTCGTCGATGGCGATTGCGCGATCGAACCCGGCTGGATCAGCGCGGCCGCCGCGACGCTGGACAGCGACCCGACGCTGGGAATCGTCACCGGCTGGCGCACCGAGATCGCGCCGGAAGCCAGCGTTTACAATGCCCTGGCAGAGGTTGAATGGCACCGCCCGGCGGGCGACATCCCCTCCTGTGGCGGCGACATGATGGTGCGCGCGGCCCTGTTCGACCGGCTGGGCGGGTTCAACCCGCGGATCATCGCCTCCGAGGATGAGGAGTTCTGCCTGCGGGTGCGAGCAGCCGGGCTGCGCATCCACCGCCTGCCAAGGATCATGACGCGCCATGACGCGGCGATGACGCGCTTTGGCCAATGGTGGCGGCGCACGGTGCGGTCGGGACATGGCTTTGCCGAAGTCGGCGGCATGTTTCCCGGCCATTTCCGGCCCGAGCGGCGGCGGGTCTGGATTTATGGCGGGATAGTCCCGCTCATGTTGCTCGCGGGACTGGTCACGGGCACATGGCCGCTGGTCGCCGCCGCCCCGGCAATCTGGGCGCTGAACTGGGCGCGCACGCTCCAGGGCTTGCTGCGCCATGGTCAGCCGCTGCCGCAGGCCGCGCATCATGCCGTTCTGCTGACCCTGTCCAAACTGCCCAACATGCTGGGAATGCTGACCTATTACCTGCGCCGCGCGCGCGGTTCCGACATGACCATCATCGAATACAAATAAAGACGGAGCACCTGATCCCATGACCCAGACCCCCCTGCGCGTCGGCATCATCGGGGCCGGCTATATCGCCACCTGGCATGCAGAGGCGATCCGCGCCACGCCGGGCATCCGCCTCGCCGCCATCTGCGACACTTCGCAAGCGGCGGCAGAGGCGCTGGCCGCGGGCTGGGACGTGCCCGCCTATACCTCTCTCGAGGCGCTGATCGCGGCCGATGTCTGCGACGCGGTGCATATTCTCACCCCGCCCGACCTGCACCATCCGCTCGCGCTGCAGGCGCTGGCGGCGGGGCTGCATGTGCTGGTGGAAAAGCCGGTGGCGACCTCGGCGGAGGAGACGCGCGCGATGGTGGCGGCGGCGGCGCAGGCGGGGCGGGCCTTTGGCGCGGGGCACAATTTCCTTGGCCTGCCGGGCTATCGTCGGCTCAGGGCGCTGCGCGATGCAGGCGGGTTGGGGCGGATTGCGGGGGCCGATATCCGGTGGTGCTTTCCGCTCGCGCCGCTGCGGTCCGGGCCGTTCGGGCTCTGGCTCGCGCAGGACAGGCGCAACCTGCTGCTCGAGCTAGGCCCGCACCTCTATGCCTTTGCGGTGGATCTGTTCGGCCCGCTCGAGATCCTGGCGCTCGAGACCGGCCAACCGGTCGCGCTGCCCGGTGGCGGCACGCGGCCGCAGGGCTGGCGGGTGCTGGCGCGGGCGGGGCATGTGGAGGTGACGCTGACCCTGTCGCTGGTCGAGACGATCGACGACCGGTCCGTCACGCTGCGCGGGTCCACCGCCGCGGCGCGGCTCGACTATGCCAATGACACGCTGGTGGTGACGCGCGACAACACCGCCGATCTGGTGGTCAACCCGTTCCTGCGCGAGATGGCCCTGGCCGGCCAACACTTGCGCGAAGGCGTGGTGAACGTCGCGCGCCAGACACTGAGCCTGAACCGCAAATCGCCCTATGGGCTGAGCTTTCGCGGGGCGCTTGCGGGGTTCTACGGGCCGCTCGTCGCGGGCGAGGCGCCTGACGGGCGGTTTTCCGGCGCGGCGGCGGTGCAGGTGATGGAGGCGATCGACGCCACACTGGCGCTGCTGCCGCCGCAGCCCGCACCTGCGGTGGTCACGGGGCGGCCCCGGCCCGAGGTCATGGTGATCGGCGGCACCGGCTTCATCGGGCGCAACCTGACGCGGGCGCTGGTGGCACGCGGCCATGATGTGCGGGTGCTGAGCCGGGGCCGGCATGGCCCCTTTGGCGATATTGCCGATCATGTGGAGACGGTGGCGGTGTCGCTGTCCGATACCGACGGGCTGCGCGCGGCGATGACGGGGATGCGCGCGGTGTTCAACCTGGCAAAGTCGATGGACAAGACCTGGGAGGCGGCGCTGGCCAATGACGTGGGCACCACGGTGCGGGTGGCCGAGGCGGCGCAGGCCGCGGGGGTGGGCCGGCTGATCTATACCGGCACGATCGCCTCTTATGACATGTCGGATCCGCGGGGGGTGATCACCGAGGACACCGGCTTTGGCGATATCAGCCAGCGCAACCTCTACGCCCGGTCCAAGGCGGAATGCGAGGCGCGGCTGATGGCGCTGCACCGGGCGCAGGGCCTGCCGGTGGTGATCGCACGCCCGGGGATCGTGCTGGGCCATGGCGGGCCGCTCCAGCATTGGGGGATCGGGCGCTGGCATGGCGCGGGGGCGGTGCGGCTCTGGGGCAACGGGCGCAATATCCTGCCCTTCGTGCTGGCCGATGACGTGTCGGCGGGGCTGATCGCGATGATGGAGGAGGGCAACGCGCCGGGCCGGTCGTTCAACCTGATCGGCGAGCCGATGTTCTCGGCGCGCGATTATTTTGACGCCATCCACGCGAGGTTGGGCGCGCGGATCAGGGTCACGTCGGGCGCGCTCACCGCGCTGTGGCTGGCGGATGGGGTGAAGGCCGCGCTCAAGACGCGTCTGTTGCGGCGCAGGGACGTGGCGCGCCCGTCGCGGGCCGATTGGCTGTCGCGCGGGCATCTGGCGCGGTTCGACAATGCCATGCCCAAGGCGGTGCTGGGCTGGCGGCCAGAGGCCGACCGGGAGGTGTTCTTGCGCCGCGCGGTGGACGAGGCGGGGTTGCTGGGGTTCTAGGGGGCTCTGCCCCCATCGCCTGCGGCGATTCCCCCGGGATATTTCGGGCCAAAAGATGAGACTGCCGGTGCGGCACCGCGCCCGTCGGCGGCCGTGATTGGCGGCATTGGCTTAATTCTGCCAAGATTGTCTGGTGAACTGGGATAAATGCGGGGGCACGGACGCGGCCCGCGCGGGATTCGTGGGGAACACGGCAGAATGACAGAGCAACGGCCCCCGCGCCGCAGACGGCCCCGGCTCGACCCTGGCGAGCGGGAGCGGCTGCTGGCCGAGATCGCGACATACGGGCCGCCGCCGGTCACGCAGGATAAGGCGATCCGGGCGGCGCTGACCGAGGGGCTCGATCCGGCGGCGGAGGCGCCGGCGGGAGCAGAGGCAGCGGCGGCGGCGGAGGCTGTGCCGGTTGCGGTCGCAGCGCCGCCGCGCGCTGCTGAACCGGGTCCGGGTCCGGGTTCGGCTTCGGCTTCGGCTTCGGCTCCAGGGGACATCTGGTCATCCCTGCTGCAAGTTCCCGTCAACGAGGCGGCTCTGGCACAGAACCTCATCATCACCGCGCGGCGGGTGGACCCGGCGCATGCGGCTTTTGACGTGTTGCGCGCGCGGCTGGTGCAGGCGCTGGCCGACCGGGGGTGGAACCGCGTCGGCATCACCTCGCCCACGCGCGATTGCGGCAAGACCTTTACTGCCGCCAACCTCGCCATCACCCTGTCGCGCTATGACAATTGCCGCACGCTGCTGATGGACATGGACATGCGCAACCCCAGTTTGGCCAAGACGATCGGCCTGCGCAGCACGTCCTCGATGGGGGATTTCCTGCGCGGCCAAGAAGCAACCGATGCGTTCATAAGGCGCGTCGCGCCGAACGGGCTCAACATCGGGGGGAACCTCGCGCTGGGGCTCAACGGGGTGATCGAGCCCTACGCGGCCGAGCTGTTCCACGAGGCGCGCTGTGCCGAGGTGCTGGCGCGGGTGCAGGCCGAGCTTGCGCCCGATGTGCTGCTGTTCGACCTGCCGCCGGCGCTGGCGCAGGATGATGTGATCGCCTTTCGCAAGCATATGGATTGCGTGCTGATGGTGGTGGGCGGTGGCATCACACGGGCCAGCGATGTGCGCGAGAGCGTGCGGCGGCTGGGCGAGGATATGCCCATCGTCGGCGTGGTCATGAACAAGGCCGAGGGCGAAGGTATCGATCTCTACGGCTATTGACGGGGTCGGGTGACGGCCACCGGGACCGCGGCCCGCTGCTGGAACGGCAGGATGCCGCCGAGGGCCGTGGCCCAGCCGCGTGCGGTGGACAGGATCAGCGCCAGTGCGGCAAGGATCAGCGCCACCAGGCCAAGGCGGCGCCGGGCCTGCGCGGGTGCGCGCAGGTTGGGGATGACCACGACAGCCTGCACGCCCAGCGCGCGTTCAAGCTGGGCTGCGGTGCGGATCGCGGGGTGCAGCCATTCGATCATAAGGGCCGCACCCAGTGCCACCAGCCCCACCGCAACGGCCCCGGCCGCCGCGACCTTCTTGCGGCTGGCCGAGACAGGCGCCTCGGGCACCAGCGCGGTTTCCAGCACCTCGAAGCGTTCAGACTGGTCCTGGCTTTCGAGAAGCTGGGTCATCGCGGCCTCGGTCCGGCGTGCGGTGACGATGCGGTATTCCTCCTGCAACTGTTCAAGCTGCCGGGTAAAGGCGTTGAACTGGCGCTCTACCTCGGGGGCGGCGTCGAGCGCGCGCTGGATCGTGGCGATGTTCTGCGCGATCAGGGCGCGCTGCTGCTGCAGCAGGTCGGTCTGGCGTGCGATCTCCTCGGCGCGGAGGCGGTCGCGGTTGGTCTGCAGGCCGATGATGTCCTGTTCGATCGCGATCAGCGCGTCGGTGAGCCGGGACAATTGCGTGCGCTGCGCGTCGATGCCGGCGGGGAGGGCCGCGGCATTGGCCTCCTTGAAGCGGGCGAAATCGGCCTCGAGCGTGGCGATGGTGGTGCTCACCCGCGCCTCTTCATCCACGAAAAAGGCCAGCGTGCGGGCGGCGCGGCCTTCGCTGCGCTGACGGGCCTCGGTCAGGATGTCGTCAAGAAAGGCGTTGGCCACACCGGCCGCCTTTTGCGCATCGTCGAGCCGCACGGTGATGGCCAGGCCCGAGGGCTGCACATCGGGTCGCCAGCTTTGCGCGGGGTCCACAAGCTTGACGATCCGCACGGACTGGCGCAGCGCGGCGATGCGTTCGATCAGCGGCATATCGGGCGGAAAGAGGTCAAATCGGTCGATCATCGCGACGAGGCTGTCGCGCGACATGAGTTTCTGTTCGATCAGGTCGAGCCGGTTCTGCGTGCTGTTGCCGGTGGTGGTCCCGGCGATCAGCACCTCGGCCACCTGCGGCGCCTCGATCTGGATGACCGCC
>Ga0210015_1000089_pt1 | contig 91904 bp, 90 predicted proteins | sample CryGeymeta201522_FD_185471 | JGI IMG/M metagenome (GOLD analysis project Ga0210015, IMG submission 185471) | Groundwater microbial communities from Crystal Geyser aquifers in Utah, USA - Crystal Geyser metaG 2015-22 (SPAdes) (version 2) | ecosystem: Environmental > Aquatic > Deep subsurface >...
GACGGTGGCCGATGCCGTGGCGAACAGGGCCTATATGATGAAATCCTCGATGCTTCAGTCGCTGCGCGATCTGGTGGGGGGGATCGGTATGTGCAACGCACCAATTTGTCACTTCAGGATCGTCAGCCATGAAGATGCCGGAAAAGGCGGATTGATGGGGAACATGGGAAACAACCATGTCTAAAGACGCATTGGGATGGCGCTGTAAATACGCGGTGGTGGCGCCCAACACCAACACCATCGTGCAACCGGATATGGAGGCGTCCCGCCCCGCCGGTGTCACCAACCATTTCGGCCGCATCCATGTGCCCAACATGCGCGTGACCAGTGACGATGAATTTGTCGCGCTGGTCGATGCCATCGGCGCCACCCTGAATGATGCGGTGGACCGCTGTATGACGTGTCAGCCCGATTATCTGGTCATGGGCATGTCGGCGCTGATGTTCTGGGACGGTCGCGCGGCCAGTGAAAAGCGGATGCAGAATCTGGCCGATTACTGTGGCGTGGGCGTGTCGGCAGGCAGTTTCGCCTGCGAGGCGGCGCTCAACACCACCAGCGCGAAACGGATCGCAGTATTTCTCCCTATTTTCCGGTGTCAGACAAGAACGTGACGCTGTTCTTTCAGGACTGCGGCTTCGATGTGGCCCGATTTCGCGGGCTGAAATGCCCCAGCCCCGTTGCGATTGCCGAGGTTCAGCCCGACACGCCGCGCGCCATCGTGCAGGAGATGGACGACGACAGCATCGACGCCTTCGTGCAGGTGGGCAGCAACCCGTCGATGGTCGCCCTGTGCCGCGAGATGGAGGCGGACGTGGGCAAGCCCTTTGTCGCCATCAACGCCGCCACCTATTGGCACGCCCTGCGGGCCGTCGGCATTGCCGATCAGTTTGCGGGCCACGGGCCATTGTTTGAAAAACACTGAAAACGGGGAGAGATAAGATGAAGATGACCAATATTTGGGGGGGCGCGGCGGTTCTGGCGCTGCTGGCCGGTACGGCCACGGCACAGGTGGCGGCGCTGGGCGATTTCATCACCAAGGCATACCTTGCCAACGGCGGTCTGACCCAGGATGACATCGAGGATGTGGCGGTGCCGAATTTCCCGCGCATGTGGGCCAGCTTTGCCGAGGGCACCAGCGACGTAACCATCGTTGTCGTCGGTGCGGGCAACAGCCGCGAATGCGACGCCACCTTCGGCATCAAATATCTGTCCTATGACGACAGCCCCGAGGCGATTGCCGCAATGAACGAATATTTGCCGCAGTCATACCTGCAAACCCTGGACGAAACCAGCGGCATCCCCGGCATCACCGAACCCACCAATGTGAACGTGTTCGATTACGTTTTCTTCGCCGGGGCCGATGTCAGCGACGACATGGTGTACACCGCCACCAAGGCGCTGTGGGAAAAAGAGGCGGCGTTGCTGGGCGGCGGGCCGGTCTGGCTGGACTTTGCCAAGGAACAGATGGGCAGGACAATGGGTTGGGCGTATCACCCCGGCGCCATCCGTTTCTATGAGGAAATGGGCGTCTGGAACCGCTGAGGCCACACGGGGGGCGCGTTCATGGCCAGCACTGCGGATGAGGATGACATTGCCGCCCTGACCGGCCGTCTGGGGCGGATTGTGGCCGGCATGGCGGCGCTGGTCACCCTGACGGCGATCCTGTGGTCGTCCAGCCTGCCCCTATGGGTGGGCTGGCGGCTGTATTCGGAACAGGTGCTGGTGGTGGCGCTGGCGCTGGCCATCACCTTTCTGACCCGGCCCGCAGGGCGGGCGCCGGGCAGGTTCGACAAGGTGGCGGCGGCGGTTTCGTTGGGCTATGGTGCCTATATGACAGTGTGGTTTCCGGTGCTGTCGCAGAACGTGTTCTATCACCCCACCGAGGCGCTGATCGTATCGGGGGTCGGCTTTGTGCTGCTGATCGAAGGCGTGCGCCGGTCGATGGGGTGGGCGTTGATCGTGATCCTCGGGGTCGGCGGTCAGCAATGTCGCGTCAACCGGAGCGATCACCATTCCGCTGATGAAGGCGGGCGGTTACAAGCCCAAGACCGCCGCAGCAATCGAGGCGGCGGCCAGCACCGGGGGCCAGTTGATGCCGCCGATCATGGGTGCCGCCGCCTTCCTTTTGGCCGAGAACCTTCAGGTCAGCTATGGCACCGTGATGGTTGCCGCAATCGTGCCGTCGCTGCTGTATTACGTCAGCCTGTTCATCTTTGCCGATCTTGGGCCGGCTGAACATCGCCCGCGTGCCCGAGGACCGGATACCGGCCGCCGGGGGCGTGATGCGCAAGGGCTGGTTCATTCTGGTGCCTTTCGTCGTGCTGCTGGGCGGATTGTTCGTGCCGAACATGCGGCCCGAGACGGCGGCGCTGTACGCGGTTGGCGTGCTGTTCTTGCTGTCGCTGCTGCCCGCCTATGACGGGCGGTGGGTGGTGTGGGGCGATCTCTGGCGCGTACTGGTGCAATCGGGGCGCGCGGCGGTGGAAATCACCCTGATCACTGCGATTGCCGGTATGGTCATCGGCCTGGTGGCGCGGTCGGGCCTGTCGTTCGGCCTGTCGTTCGGCATGGGGTTCTTTCTGGTGCAGCTTGGCAAATCCTCGCTGTTCCTGCTGCTGCTGGTGACGGCGGTGGTGTGCATCGTCATGGGCATGTTCCTGCCCACGGTGGGGGTGTACCTGCTTTTGGCATCCCTGGCAGCACCGCCGCTGGTGGAACTGGGGTTGCAGCCGATGGCGGCGCACCTGTTCGTGCTGTATTTCGGGATGCTGTCGATGCTGACCCCGCCTGTGGCCATCGCCGCCTTCGTCGCAGCCAATATGGCCAAGGCGCCGCCCATGGCCGCCGGGTTTGAGGCGGTGCGCATCGCCTGGCCGGCGTTTCTGGTGCCGTTCCTGTTTGTCACCACCCCCGCAATGCTGTTGGACGGGCCATGGGGCGAGGTGGTTTTCACAGTGGTCACCGCGTTGGTCGGGGTGTTTCTGATCACCGCCGGAATTGTCGGTTTTCTGACCCGGACGCTGAGCATCGCGGCGCGTTTGGCGGTGGCGTTGGCCGGGGCGATGGTGCTGTTGCCCCATGGAATGTTTGAAAGCGCGCTCTGGGTGAATCTGGCGGGGCTGGTTCTGGGCGGCGTGATCTGGATCGGCGCACGTCGCGCGGCCGTTGCGGCCTGAGCCGCCCTTGCGGGCGGGGCCTGCGGTGCGGGTAATTAACAAGCCAAAGTTGGATCACGCGGCGCTGAACCGGAACGTGCTGGTTTGGGCATAGGGATCATCCGGGTACAGGGCGATGTCGGGAAATCGCGGATTGTGCGGCGCATCCGGCCAGGCCTGCGGTTCGATCGCCAGGGCGCAATGGGCGGTGTAGGGGCGGTTGTGCAGCGTCGCCAGGGCGCCGGTGTTGATCGGCGCGGCGTCGAAGATTTGCAGCCCCGGTTCTGTCGTTGCCAGATCCAGGGTGATGCCCGAACGACCGGTCAGCCGCAGCGCCGGCGTCAGGGCGCGGCGCGCCGGGGCGAGGCAGAAGTTGTGATCGAGCGGCGGCAAGGCGGCGGGCATGATGCAGCGCGGTTGCCGGAAATCGTGCGGATGACCGGCCAGCGGCTGAATCGTACCGGTGGGCAGGTTTGCCGGATCGGTGGGCAGGATGTGATCGGCCCGGATCTGCAATGTGTGGCCCGCCCAGGTGGGGCTGCCGTCAAGGTTCCAATAGCCGTGATGGGCAATGTTCATCAGCGTCGGCGCGTCGGTCGAGGCCGCGATGTCGAGGGTCAGGGTGTCGCCCGACAGGCGGTAGGTGGCGGTGATCTGGCGGGTGCCGGGAAAGCCGCCGGTGCCATGCGGCAGGGTCAGCGTCAGCGTGGCGTGGGCCGGGCCGTGATCGGCCAGATGCCACAGGGCATGTTGCGCCCCCGTGGGGCCGGAATGCAGGGTGTTCGCGCCCTCGTTCGCGGCGAAATGGTGGGCTTGCCCGTTGATCGCGGCCGTGGCGCCGCCGATGCGGTTGGCCACCGGGGCGATGATCGCCCCGAAATAGGCCATGTCGCCCTCATAGGCGGCCAGGTCGGGCGAGCCCAGGGTCAGGCTGTGCGCCGCGCCTGCAAGGCAGAGCGATTGCAGTATGGCGCCGTGGGTCAGCACCGTCGCCGTGAGGATGCCGTCGCGCAGCGTGACAGCGTGCACCGGCCTGCCGTCGGTGCGGCGGCCGAAGTGGGCTATCTGGGCTGCCATGTCACACCTGCGGCGGGATGGGTGACGCCCCGGAAGGTGATCGGCTCGGGCGCGTAGTTGAACCAGAAGCGGTGCGTCGGCGTGTCGCGCAGACGCAGGCCATCGGGAAGCGTCAGGGTTTCGATCGCCTCGGCGGCGCAGGCGGCGGCGATCAACCGGTCAAAGGCCGTATCGTCAGGCCAACCGGCAAGATAGTGCAGCTTGCCCGTGCTGGCGATGGCTGGCTGGCCATTCGTGGTGGTTTCGCTGGCGCAATCGGTGTCGAGACGTTCGAACCAATGCACAAAGGCGCCACCCTTTGCCAGGGGCAGGGTGCTGCCCGGTGGCAGGGATTCCACCAGCGATACCGTGACGTCCAACCCCGGCAGGTTGGGTGGCAGAGGCACCGGGATGGACAGTTCCGCCGTCTTGGCATTGCTGCGCGGGCCGATCAGGGCAGTGCCCGGGAAGCTGCGCAACCGGTCAAGCAGAGCCCGCGGCAGGGTGGCGATGCCGGGGGCCAGGATCAGTTTATAGGCACTGATGTCGGCGTCGGCATTGACGATGTCCACCGACAGTCCCGCCCGGCGCAGCGCCTTGTAGCTTGCAAACGTCAGGCGGAAATAATCGAAATCGGTGCCCTGCGGCTGGGTCTCCCAAGCCCAGGCCGAGGCATAGTCGAACAGCAGGGCAACGGCGGCGGGGGCGGTTGCGGCCTCGGGAAACTGTGCCAGTTCCTGTGCCACCTGCGCGGCCTCGGCCAGGGCGGGGGCGGGTGCGCTGTCGGGGCGCAACAGGCCGGCGTGCTGTTGTTCCTGGGCGAATGGGGCCTGGCGCCAGCGGAACCAACACACCGTCTCGGCACCATGGGCAAACGCCTCGTGTGCCCAGAGGCGGGCCATGCCGGGCAGGGGGGCGGGGTTGTAGGGGGCCCAGTTCACCGGGCCGGGCTGTTGCTCCATCACCCACCAGCGGCCGCGCCCGATGCTGCGATACAGATCGTGGTGGAACGCCTGCATGTCGGGATCGCCCTGGCGCAGGAACCGCGCCTTGTGTTCCGGCGTCGCCTCGAGCCGGTCGGACAGGAAGCCCAGCGGGTAACTGTCCCAGCTGGCGATATCCAGATCGGCGCCCACGGCGAAATGATCGAAGGCCAATTCGCGGCCCATGTAGTTGTGGATCAGCGGCGCATCGGTGTAGCGCCGCAGCACATCGGCCTGAAGCCGGTTGAAGCTGACCACCTGATCGGAACAGAACCGCCGAAAGGCCATCACATGCGCCGGATTCGGTTCGGTGACCGTCAGGTTGGGCAGGTCGATGTCGTCGATGCTGTCATAATCCATCGACCAGAACACATTGCCCCAGGCCCGGTTGAGGGCCTCGACCGACTGATAGCGTTGGGCACACCAGTCCCGGAAGGCATCGCGTGCGGCGCTGGAATAGCTGACGACGGTATCGTGACAGCCATATTCATTGTCGATCTGCCAGGCGTGGATGTGCGGATTTTGGCCGTACCGTTCGCCCAGAAGTGCGGCGATGCGGTGGCACTCGTCACGATAGCCCTTGTGGCTGAAGCAATAGTGCCGCCGCGAGCCGAACTTGCGCGCCCGCCCCATGGCATCGACGGCCAGCATGTCGGGGTGTTTGTGCACCACCCAAAGCGGCGGTGTGGCGGTGGGCGTTCCAAGGATCACCTGCAACCCCGCATCGCCCAGCACGGCAATCGCGCGGTCAAGCCATGCAAAATCGAACGCGCCTTCGCGCGGTTCGAGCCGGCCCCAGGCAAATTCACCGATCCGCACCCAGCTCAGACCCGCGTCCACCATGCGGCGGGCATCCTCGGGCCACTGATCTTCGGGCCAGTGTTCGGGGTAATAGCAAACGCCGGTGGTGCGGTGCGTCATGTCATTTGTCCGTGCTTGGGGCGGGCGGAGTGTTTGAGTATTTGTGCAAAGAAGAAACTAAAGGATGACGCGCGGTTCCGGCACGCCACGAGCGATGTCGGGGGCGATGTCGGGGGCGATGTCGGGCGCCGCGAAGGTGCGGCCGTGGTCGGGGTTGGTGGCGCGGTCGTCATCGGTCAGGTTCTGCCAGGCCGAGGTGCAGAACAGCGTTGTCAGGTCTGGCCCACCGAAGGCGGGACAGGTGGTTTGCGACGCGGGAAAGGCGACAGCGCGCAGAAATTTTCCGGCGCGGTCATAGGCCGCGACACGGCCAGCGCCGTATTGGGCGCACCAGAAATTGCCGTCTGCGTCAATCACCGCACCATCGGGTTTCAACCCGTCTGCCCTGAGGTCGAGCCAGGGTTCAGGCGTTGCGCTGGGCCAGCCCTGGGCGTCGAGGGTGACGCGCATCACGGTTTTGGTGGTGGTGTCGCAGAAATGCGCGAAGCCGCCCTCGGGATCGAAACAACAGGCGTTCGGAACTGACAAGCCATCGTACAGCTTGCGCAGCTCGCCTTTGTAATAGCGATAGAACGCGCCCTTACCGGCGCTTGCCATCTTGTCCATCGTGCTGATCCAGAAGCCGCCAAAAGGATCGGCGCGCCCGTCGTTCGGCCTTGTGTTGGGAGTGTCTGGCTCAAGCGGGGCGATTTCGGTCTGTTGACTGCTGGCGATGTCGAAAGTCATCAGCCGGGTTTCGGTGGCGATCAGCAGGGTGTCCCTGTCCACCCAGCCGGCGGCGGATGCGTTTTCGCCGATGCTCCAGCTCAGCGACCCGGCCTCGGTCTGGCTGAGCAGGTGGCCGCTGCGGATGTCGAACCAGAACAGCTGTTGTCGCTCGGGGTGCCACAGGGGGCCTTCACCCAGTTCGAGGGTGCGGGTGTCAAAGATCATCCTGCGGCCTCGTCAAAGGCGGCGACCATGGCGCGGGCGCGGATGGCAATGTCGGCCACGCTGTCGCCCGGGCGGTACAGCGCGCTGCCGATGCCGAAGCCTTCGGCACCTGCGGCGAGCCAGGCGCGGAAATTGTCAGGACCGACGCCGCCCACCATGAATACCCGGGTGTCCACCGGCAGCACGGCGCGCAGGGCCTTCAGCCCTTCAACCCCCATCTGGAACGCCGGAAACACCTTCACCCCGTCGGCGCCGTATTTCAGTGCGGCGAAACATTCGGTTGGTGTCAGCACGCCCGGAAAGCTTTGCATTTGCAGCACTTTGGTGGCGCGCACCACTTCGCGGTCGAAATTAGGCGAGACAATCAACTTGCCCCCGACGTTATAGACTTGGGCCACCTGTTCTGCCGTCAGCACCGTCCCCGCGCCGATCAGGGCATCCGCGCCATGGGCGCTGACCATCGATTCGATGCTGTCATAGGGCGAGGGCGAATTCAGCGGCACCTCGATCCGGGTGATCCCGGCCTCGATCAGGGCGGCGGCCACCGGTATGGCCTCGGTTGGGTCGATACCGCGCAGAATGGCGATCAGCGGGCGGCTCATGGTGTGGTCTCCTGCAACAGGGTGTGGGCGGCGATCAGGCCCGCACGGGTGGTGGCATCGCCATCGGTGGGTTCGGCGGCAATGCCTTGTTCGGCCAAAGCGGTGGTATAAAGGGCGCACAGCGCCTGCGCCCCGATCAGCGCAATCCGCTGGCCCAGCCAATAGCGGCGGGTCGCCGCCAGTTCGGCACCGATCAACAGGCCCGACAGGCGGGCACGGGCGGCGCCGGCAGGCAGATCATGCAACAGCCCTTCGGCGCGCAACGAAAACAGCCGGGCGGCCAGAAATTCGGGCCGCGACAGGGTGTCGGACAGGGCGGCGGTGAAGGCGGCGTCGTCCCAGTCGTCTGTGGTGACGGAATGGCGCAGCACGGTGTGGCCCGAGAGGGCGGCGAACATGTCACCGGTCATCACGGTTTGAAAGCTGACCACCTCACCCGCGCTGACATGCACCCATTTTGTATGGGTGCCCGGCAGGCACAGCACACCATCAAAGCCGGGGTTCAGAGCCAGAAACCCGGCCACCTGGGTTTCCTCGCCGCGCATCACATCGGCGGGCCGATCCTGTTTCAGCCCCGGAATGATCCGCACGTCGACGCGCGGGTCGGCCGTCGGCACCCGGATAAGGCCGGGCGACAGGGGCGCGCAGGGTACGGCGATGTAACGCGCCTCGGCCCAGCCTTGCCGCGCGCCGACCATGCCGCAGCAGATCACCGTCACGGGCCGGTCCGACAGCCACGGCCCGATCATGTCCAGCAGCGCCGGTTCATAATCGGCCGGGGTCAGGCTGCCCATGCCTCGGGGGGAGCGGGCCGATGCGACAGCGCCACCCTGTGCTGTCATGGCCCAGGCGCGGCAATGGGTGGTGCCCCAATCCACCGCCACCCAATCGGCACGGGTCGGTGCGCCGCTCATCCTGTCACCACCACGCCGCCGTCCACCACAAGGGCCTGACCTGTCATCATGCGGGACGCGTCCGAAGCGAGGAACAGCGCCGGGCCCACCATGTCTTCGGGGGTGATGCGCAGGGGCAGGCATTGGGTTTTCAGGTGCTGTTCTATGTCATCCTCGCTGACGATTTCATCGATCTGGCGCCGGGTCAGCACCATGCCGGGGGTCAGGGTGTTGACCCGGATACCCCATGGGCCGAATTCGCGGGCATGGGCGCGGGTCAACCCGTTGATCGCCGATTTCGCGGCAACATAGGCGGGCAGGCCAGACATGCCCATCATATAACTGATCGACGACAGGTTGACCACCGATCCGCCACGGGCCGCGCGCATTCCCGGCGCAACGGCCTGGGTTGCAAAGAAGAAGGGGCGCAGGTTGATGTTTTGCAGATCGTCCCAGCCTTCGACGGTCAGATCCATCGTGCCATGGCGGCGGTCACTGGCGGCGTTGTTGATCAAAACGGTGATCACGCCGTTTGCCTTGGCGGCGGCGGCCAGTGTGGCTTGCAGGGCGGGGATGTCGGCCACGTCGCAGGGATGGAACCAGGGGCGCTGGCCGTGTTTCGCCTGCATCGCGTCGCAAAAGGCGCTGGCATCGCTGCGTTGCAGAATGGCCACCCTGGCCCCCTGAGCCATGAACCCATCGGTCAGCGCGGCGCCGATGCCGGCGCCGCCGCCAGTGATGAAAACGGATTTGCCGTTCAGGTCGGGAAAGACTGCCGTCACTTGCGGTGGCCCTCGATGACCCACATCGACAGGGGAAAGGACCACGGCAGGGTCAGACCGTGCTGCATCAGATAGCGGCCCGACAGGGTGATGTCGTCACGTTTCAGCACCGGCGCGCCACGCGACAAGCCCGGGGCATCGCCGCGGTTTTTCAGGTGGATGCGATAGAGGGTGTCGGGGACCAGCCCGGTCAGGCGCAGGGGGCGCGGGGCGATCTGGCTGCTGCTGTCCGCCCTGCCCGCAAAGACGACGAAACGCGCACCGTCGCGCGCGATCTGTTGCTCGGCGATCACCGTTGGATCGGCGCTGTCGAGGCGCAGAATGTCGGCGGCGCACAGCCAGTCGCGGTTGGCCTTCCACCAGATGGTTACATCGCGCAGTACGGTTGCCTCGTCCTCGGTCAGTTCACGCGGGTCCATTTCAAACCCCATCTGCCGTTGCGCGGCCACCCAGGCGCGGAACCGGATGTCGATCACCCGCCCCGAGGTGTGGCACTGGCGCGGGCCAACATGGCTGCCGGTCACGGCCATCGGCAGGAACAGGGCGGCGTTGTGCTGAATCCGCAGGCGTTCCAACGCGTCGTTGCTGTCGGACAACCAGACACGCTGGCTGCGCGACAGGATGCCAAAGTCGATCCGCCCGCCGCCCGAGGAACAGCTTTCGATTTCGACCAGCGGAAAGGCGGCGCGCAGCCGGTCCAGCAGGGCATAGGTGCCGCGCGTCTGGGCCGCGTCGGGGGCGGGCAGGACGCGGTTGTGATCCCATTTGACATAGTCGATGGCATCGGCCGACAGGATCGCCGCGATGGCATCGAACAGGTGATCGCGCACATCGGGGTTGGCCATGTCCAGTACCCGCTGCTGTCGTCCTTCGATCTGCTCGGGTTGCCCCAGCGCCCAGTCGGGGTGGGCGCGAAACAGGTTACTGTCGGGGTTTACCATTTCCGGTTCGAACCAGAGGCCGAAGGTCATGCCAAGGCGCTGCACATGGTCGATCAGCGGGGTCAGGCCATCGGGGTATTTACGCGCGTCGATGGTCCAGTCGCCCAGCGACGTGGTGTCATCATCCCGCCGCTCGAACCAGCCGTCGTCCAGCACAAACCGTTCGGCCCCCAGGGCGGCGGCGCGGCTGGCAATGTCTTTCAAGGTGGGCAGGTCGTGATCAAAGTAAACCGCTTCCCAGCAGTTGTAATGCACGCGGCGGGGGCTTTCGGGGTGGGTCCAGGGAACGATCCGGTCGCGCAGGTGGCGTTGGAACGCCACGGCGATGCCGTTCAGCCCGGTGTCGGAATGGGCGAGGTAAAGTGGCGCGGTTTCAAATACGGTGCCCGGGGCGGTGTCGGTGTTCGCCGCATTGCCGAACTGGATCTGGCGGCGGCCATCGGGCAATTCCTCGGCGATCATGCGGTGCCCGCCCGACCAGCCATAATGCAGGCCGAATGCCTGGCCCATGGTGTTCGTCGCCCCCCGACAGGGCAGGATCAGGCCGGGGAAATGTTCATGCCCGCTGCGCCCGGTGCGACTCTCGCGCATGTGAATGCCGGGGGTCCAGGGGATGCGGTTCAACTGGAACTCGCCGATCCAGCGGCCTGAAACGTCGATCATCTCATCCGCCAGCTGCGGCGCGGGCAGGACAGGCGCGGCCAGCCAGTGCAGGCGATCCGTGGCCTCGTCACTGCGCAGCCGGGTTTGCGCGGTGATCACGTTGGTCCCGGCATCGCCGGCGAAGAGGAAAGTGACAGACAGGCCCGCGATGTCGTCGACATAGTGCAGCGCAAGGCCGTCGGTCTGTTCGGCCTCGACAAAGGTGAATCGCGACCGGATCGGTGCGCCGTTCTTGTCGGCCAGCACCAGCCCCGGCTGGCCCGGAAAACTGTCGTCCGCCTCGGGGCACAGCGACAGGGCGGGGTTCGCGTCCAGCATTCCGCCTGTCACGTCGATGGCATGGGCGCGGGCCAGGGTGGTCAGGTCTTCGCCCCGGGGCAGGGTGCCGCCCCAATAGACGCATTCGGGCAAGCGATCGTTGCGGGACGCCAGAACAAGGGTCTGCCGCCCGGCATCCAGCCGCCAGCATCGGATTTGGTCGTCGGTCATCATTGTCCTTACTTCACGGCGCCCAGGGTCAGACCCGCGATGAAGTGTTTCTGCATCAGAAAGAACATCGCCACCGGCGGCAGGGCGGCGACGATGCTGCCGGCACTCATCAGGTGATAGGCGGCGCGGTATTGCGCGTTGAAACTGGTGATGCCCGCCGTCACCGGTTGCGATTCAACGCCCTGGGTCAGCACCACCGCCCAGAAATAATCGTTCCAGATGAAGGTGAAAACCAGCACCGCCATGGCCGCCAGCGCCGGCTTCATCAGCGGCAGCACGACATACCAGAAGATGCGCCATTCGGCCACGCCCTCGACCCGCGCCGCCTCGATCAGCTCATACGGCAGGGCGCGGATGAAATTACGCATGAACAGGGTGCAGAATCCGGTTTGAAACGCGATGTGGAACAGCACCAGGCCGGTTTTCGTGTTGTACAGGCCCATTTGCAGCGTCAGATCGCGCACCGGCACCATCAGGATCTGGAACGGCACGAAATTGCCCGCCACGAACATGAAGAAGATCCAGAGATTCGCGCGGAACTTGTAAATTCCAAGGGCAAAGCCGGTCATCGACGACAGCACCATACAGCCGATCACGGTGGGAACGGTGATGAGCACCGAATTCAGCAGATAGCGCGGCATGTCCGAATCAAAGAATACCCTGCCATAATTGGCGAACCCTTCAAAGCTGCCCGGCCAGCCCCAGTAATTACCGGTGGTGAAGTCAGAGTCGGGTTTGATCGAGAACACCGCGATGGAAATCAGCGGCAGCAACCAGATGACCAGCACGACCGGCAGCAGGCCCTGATAGGTGATGCGCCAGGTGCGTGATGTCTTGGCGACGGGGGTGGGAAACATGTCAGGCGTCCTTTCCGGGAACGCCCTTGCGGGCGTGGCCTTCGGCGAAGGTATTTTTGGCAAGAAAGAGGAATACGGCGATCATCGGCCCTTGTCCTCCTGGTACATCGACCACAGAAAATAGGCGATGAAGCACAGCATGATCAGAAACAGCACCACGGCGATGGCCGCGCCATAGCCCATGCGGAAGCCGTATTCCGACAGCGCCACCTCGAACATGTAGAACGACAATACGCGGGACTCGCCGAACGGGCCGCCGTTTGTCATGATCGAGATCAGATCGAAGCTGCGCAGTGCGCCGATGATGGTGACGACGAAGGCGATGAAGGTGGCTGGTTTCAATTGTGGGATGATGATGTACCACAGCATTTTCCAGCCCTTGGCATTGTCCAGCCGCCCTGCTTCGATCTGTTCGGGGTTCACGCCGTTCAGGCCCGTCAGGTACAGAATCATGCAATAGGCGGTCTGCGGCCAAAGGCCAGCGGCGATGATGCCATAGGTGACATAGGTGGGATCGCCCAGCACATTGACCGGGCCGAGGCCAACCCAGCCCAGAATGATGTTCAACAGGCCGAAGGTGGGGTCGTAGAACCAGGTGAACACCAGCCCGACCACCACCTGGGAAATCACGAAGGGAAAGAAGAACAGCGATTTGTACAGCCGGATGCCGGTGACTGTCTGGTTCAGGAACAGCGCGATGAACAGGCCCGCCGGGATCGCCAGCAGATACAGCAGCAGCCACAGCAGGTTGTTGCGCAGCGCGGTGTAGAACGCATCGTCATAATACAGTTCCTGGTAATTCCGCAGGCCGATGTATTCGGGCGCGCCCAGCCCATCCCAGCGCAGCAGTGAAATCTGAAAGGACTGGAAAATCGGGACGATCACATAGACCAGGAAAAAGATCATGCCGGGTGCAAGGAACAGCCAGGGGGAAACCGCCACCTGATGGCGCCGCCACCACGACCGTTTGTCGGGCTGCGGCTGGGTGTCGGGCAGGGTTGCGTGGGTCATGGCCTTCCCTTCGCTGCGGCGGGATCGCAGGGCGCAGACGTCTGCCAGTTGCGTCTCGGCGCTGTGATCGCAGGGTTTTCGGGGGTGGCGGGGCACCGGTTCAGCGCCCCGCCTGTGGTGATGTCTCTTGGGGTGCGCCCCGCCAGCCGTCGATCAATAGATGCGGCTGCGCGCCCGCTCGAGCCGGTCGAGGATCTGGTCGATATTGTCTGGGCGAACCATGAATTCCTGGAACCCTTCCATGGCGACCTTGGCCATTTCCGCCGGGGCGTCACGGTCAAAGAATTGCGCTACGCCACCGGGGCTGTTGGACGACAGCATGGCAAAGCCTTGCTTGAGGAATTTGTCGTCGTCCACAGACGAGTTGCTGTTCACCGGCAACTGGCCAAGGGCATCGCCGCCGTTGATCAGCGTCTGGTTCTCGGCCGACACCACGAAACGCAGGAATTCGCGCGCGGCGTCCTTGTTTTTGGCAGCGCTCGGGATGTGGAAGGTGTCGGTCGGGGCGTCTTCGGCCAGTGCGACATCCGGGTTGATCGCCGGGAATTGATAGAAGTCCAACTTGTCGTCGTCCAGCCCGCCTTCGCGCAGGGGGGCGACGGCGAAGTTGCCCATCAGGTACGCCGCCGCCTGGCCGCCGGTCATGAAGGGCAGCGCCTCTTGCCAGCTATAGGCGGTGTGATTGTCGATGAAGGCGCCCATGTCGATCAGTTCGCGCCAGTTGGCGAAGGTGGCCTTGACGCGGTCGTCGGTCCAGGCGACTTCGCCATTGGTCAGCGCGGCGTGGAAGTCATAGCCGTTGGTGCGCATGTTCAGGTAATCGAACCAGCCGCCGGCGGTCCACAGGAACTTGGTGCCGATGGTGAAACACTTGATGTTGTTGTCCAGCAGGGTCTGGCAGTTGGCCTTGAACGTTTCCCAGTCGGCCGGCTCGGTCAGGCCGAACTGGTCGTACAGGTCTTTGCGATAGTACACGCCCCACTGGTAATAGGTGTAGGGCACGCCATACTGCTTGCCGTCGATGGTCAGCGCGCCCTTGGTGCTGGCCAGTTCCTCGGAAATCTGGCCTTCCCACAGGTCGGAAATATCCTCGAACAGCCCGGCATCGACATAGGGCAACATCCGGTTCGCGGCGTACCAGTTGGCAACGTCCGGCGCATTGGCGGTCAGGAAATTGCGAATCTGTGTCTTGTACGCCTCGCGGTCGATCACCGTCAGTGCGATTTTCAGATCGGGGTGCAGTTCACCGAACCGCGCCACCATGCCTTCCATCACGGCACGCGGGGCCGGGTTGGACATGTCGGAAAAGATCACCAGATCGCCGGTCAGCTTTTGCGCATGGGATTCGGCAAATGCGCCGGCCGCCAGTACAGACGACAAGGCCAGCGCCGCAATCGACGCCTTGAAAGTGGATACCATCGGTTCCTCCCTAGGTGGTTCCATTATGTGAAACAATGTTTTAGATATTGAAATGATAACAGCACCGAGGTTATGCTTGTCAACAGTTTCCTGCCCCATGCCTTCGGTCAAGCCTTCACGCCTTGACGAGATGTCATGGGCCGGGCTTGGGGAGGACTGCAATGCCGGGTCAGCCGGACCACACGCTTGGCGATGGCACCGTGGGAAAGGCGCTGTTGGTGCTGGACCAGGTGGCGGCATTCGGGCGGCCTGTGCGGTTCAGCGAATTGCAGCAGGACAGCCGGTTTCCCAAGGCGACACTTTACCGGCTGTTGCAGACGCTGACCTCGCAGGGGATGCTGCGCCATGATCCGGGGCAGGGCACCTATACGCTTGGGGTGCGGCTGGTGCGGCTGGCCCATGCCGCGTGGCAGACGACATCGCTGGCCCCGGTTGCGCGGCCCCATATCGACGCGCTGTCGGCCAAGCTGGGGGAAACCGTGCATCTTGCGCAACTGGACCACGCCCAGGTGCTGTATGTCGACAAACGCAACGCCGATGTGCCGGTCGAAATGTATTCTCAGGCGGGCAAGGTCGGGCCGGCCTATTGCACCGGATTGGGCAAGGCGATGCTGGCCTTTCTGCCCGAGGCGGAACTGGCGCCGATCCTGGCCCAGCAGTCGTTTCACCGGTTCACTCCGAACACCCTGTGCGATGCCGCCGCGCTGCGCGCCGAACTGGCCCTGATCCGCGACCGCGGCTATGCCTTCGACAACGAAGAGCACGAGCCGGGCATCCTTTGCATCGCCATGCCGGTGCGATTGCCGGGGGGGCATGTGCTGGGCGCGCTGTCGGTCACCGCGATCACCGCCCGTCGCACCCTGACCGAGCTGGCCGCGCTGGCCCCGGCTTTGGCGGCCAGCGCCGCACATATTGCGCAGGACGCGTCACATTGGCGCTTTCCTGACCGTAGAACCCCCCTTTTTTCCAGAACAGGATAAATCCATGTCAGGTGTCACGCTTTCCAATGTCATCAAGCGGTATGGCGATGTGCAGGTCATCCACGGCGTGGACCTGACGATTGGCGATGGTGAATTCTGTGTGTTTGTCGGGCCTTCGGGCTGTGGCAAATCCACCTTGCTGCGGATGGTGGCCGGGCTTGAGGAAACGACAGGGGGGCAGATGACCATTGGCACGCGGGATGTCACCCGTGAAGACCCGGCAGAACGCGGCGTCGCCATGGTGTTTCAAACCTATGCGCTGTACCCGCACATGACCGTGGCCGAAAACATGGGGTTCGGCCTGAAGATGACCGGCCACCCCAGGGCGGACATCGACCGGAAGGTTGCCGAGGCCAGCCGCATCCTGAAACTGGATGAGTATCTCAGGCGTAAGCCGGCGGCGCTGTCCGGGGGGCAGCGTCAGCGCGTGGCGATCGGCCGGGCCATCGTGCGCGGCCCTGAGGTGTTTCTGTTCGACGAACCCCTGTCCAACCTCGATGCCGAATTGCGGGTGGAAATGCGGGTGGAAATCGCCCGGTTGCACAAGGAAATCGGCGCCACGATGATCTATGTCACCCACGATCAGGTCGAGGCGATGACCCTGGCCGACAAGATCGTGGTGCTGCGCGCGGGGCGGATCGAACAGGTGGGCGCACCTCTGGAACTGTACCGCGACCCGGACAACAGATTCGTCGCCGGCTTCATCGGCAGCCCGGCGATGAATTTCCTTGCCGCCAAGGTGGGCGCGGGGCGTCAGGTGGCTGCGCCCGCCTTGCAGGGTTCGCTTGCCCTGCCGGTGCAGGTGCCGCCCGAGGGCACGGCGGTGACCCTGGGCATTCGTCCCGAACATATCGAAATCGTGCCGGGCGACACCCACAGCGTTGATCTGACCGAGGCGCTGGGCGGGGTGTCCTACGCCTATCTGGTGGCGGACAACGGCGAGCGGATGATCGTCGAAGAACGTGGCGACCACCGGTCGGCCGAAGGGGCGCGGGTGGGGGTGCGGTTCGATCCGGCCCGTGCCATGCTGTTCGACGACAAATCCGAGGCGCGGATCCGCTGAGCACCCGTCGCCTGACCGCGGGGTCAGTCGGCGGGGGGCACAGGTGCACGGCCGTGCCCCATTCGGAACAGCGCGCGGCCAGCCGCCCCGGCTAGGGCCGGTAGGTGAACAATGCGTCAATCGCGCCCAATGAAGCAATGCGCGCGGGCGCAATGATGTTGGTTGAACGCATCGGCGATCATTGGCATGTTACTCTGCACGAGGTTGATTGCGGCGCGATGCGCACCGTTCAGGCGCACTGATACTTCCGTAACGTCAATCCAAGCCACCCAACATCCAAGTTATTGCCGGACTTGCCACCGGACGCCGACATCAGGTCCGCGTGACAAACCCGACGCCAAAGTAACCAAGCCCCAGACCGGAAAATTGCAGCTTTGTAAATTTTCTCGATTTAGTTGTATTGGAGCTTATGCTTGAATGACTTAAGGTTGATATAAACGAAAGAAAATCAAATATAAAATTTTTGCAGCCAGTCATTCTTCTATTCATGGAAAATTTCAATGGTTTATTTGCGGCTTCTCCAATTCTGGAGAGCTTTGCCTGCTGCTGGCGTTGGGACAAAATTGGCACCGCCTATAGCGAAGGCATCGTTCGAAGGCTGCACCACGTCCCCGAAGATTGGCCCAGCCGGTGGGGATCGAAAAACAGAGGAAACTGACTTTGAGTACACGCTTTCTGATCGTTGGCCTGCCGCGAAGTGGAACGACTTATCTGATGACGCTGATCAATTCTCATCCAAAGGTTCGCTGCGAAGGTGAGATATTCAATCCGTATGGTATCGTTGGGGCGGGATGGGTCAACCGCGATGCATCAGAGCTTTTGCGCCGTGACACCGCCCCCAAAGTTTACCTTGATGAATTCTTCGGCTGGAAAAGTTTTGACGGGGCTCTTGCGATCGGTGCCAAATGGATGATCGGGCATCACCCCGAGATTATTGAATATGTTCGCGAACATACCGACATCCGCATCATAAACGTCCACCGAGAAAACAAACTTGCCCAAACCGCCTCGCACCTCAAAGCGATCCAGACCAACCAATGGGCGACGCGGGACGAAACCAAGATTGACCGACAACTGATTGATGTGGGCCCACGAAAATTGGCCCAGAGTGCTCGTGAGAAGGTCACTTATGACTATCTGTTCAGTCAATGGGTTCAGAGCATTGAAAACCCGGTCATGACAATAGAATACTGTGATATGTTCAAGCCCGGTTTTAACAACAACCTGTGCTGCTTTCTCGGCGTGCCAATGACGAACCAGATGGCATCACCTCTTGTAAAACAGGGATACAATGACATTTTGTCACGATTTGTCAAGCGTGAAGCAATCGCGAAGTATTTTACCCAAACAGGATATTCCCGCTGGCTTGAGCCCGAATTATAAGTCAACATGATAGCTGTCATCGCAGCGATTGGATTTCCCGAAACACTTTGCATTTATACCGAATGGCGTGTCGAACATCGTAGGGTGGAGGATTCCACTTTGATTTCGGCGACGTGCATCATCGGACCGCGAGGTTCTCGGTGCTGTCTTTCACATCGGCCTTGCCGTCGAATGTTGCTGCTTTCATGACTTCCGTCAATTGGTTTTAGCCTTTAGGGTTCGGCCATTATTTTGAGCCCACCTGAAAGAGGCCGAATACCGTCAGTTTTGCGATCTTTTTGTGACAGCGGCCTGCGGTGCCACCTTGACGGAACGCGATGTGTGCTGGTTGATGGGTCATGAATTTGCCCGCTGCGCCGATGACGTGGTTTGGCGGCAGTCGAAACTGGGGTTGCGGATGGACGCGGGCCAGATAATGGCGCTGGATGCTTGGATGCAGTCAAGTCAGGCGCAACCGGCGGCAGCGGAATAGGGAGGGGCGATGTCACTGATTCTCGAACGCGTGTCAAAGGTCGTGGAGGGGCAGACCCATATCCAACCCACCGATCTGGAATTGTCCAAGGGCACAATGAACGTGCTGTTGGGGCCGACGCTGGCGGGTAAAACCTCGCTCATGCGGCTGATGGCCGGGCTGGATGTGCCGGCGACCGGGCGGATTCTGTGGAATGGCGCGGATGTTACGGGGATGCGGGTGCAGGATCGCAAGGTGGCGATGGTGTACCAGCAGTTCATCAACTATCCCTCGATGACGGTGTATGACAACATTGCCTCGCCAATGCGGCTTATGGGGATCGACGCCGCCGAGATCGACAGGCGCGTGCGCGCCACCGCCGATATGATGAAACTGGGCGAGATGTTGCAGCGCAAGCCGCTGGAACTGTCCGGTGGCCAGCAACAGCGCTGTGCCCTGGCGCGCGCTTTGGTCAAGAATGCCGGTCTTGTCCTGTTGGACGAACCGCTGGCCAACCTAGACTATAAGCTGCGCGAGGAATTGCGCGCCGAGATTCCCCGCATTTTCGAGGAATCGGGCGCGATCTTTGTCTATGCCACCACCGAGCCGGAAGAGGCGCTGTTGCTGGGCGGCAACACAGCAACCCTTTGGGAAGGACGAGTCACACAATTCGGCCCGACGCCCAGCGTTTATCGCCGCCCGGTCGACGCCACGACGGCGCGGGTGTTTTCCGACCCGCCGATGAATTTCCTGACCCTGCGCAAAAAAGGCGGGCGAATGCTGTTCGGTGACAAACAGGACATGCCGGTGCTTGACGCCCTGACGAACCAGCCCGATGGCACTTATCTGGCCGGGTTCCGCCCGAACCATGTTGAGCTTGAGCGCAAGCGCGCGGCGGCGATGCAATTTGACACCATCTTGAACGTGACCGAAATCACCGGGTCGGAAACCTTTGTGCATCTCGGCTACGGGGGCGAACGCTGGGTCGGGTTGGTGCATGGTATTCGCAACCTGAAGCCGGGTCAGCCTCTGGCGGTGTATCTGGACCCAGCCCACATCTATTTCTTTGCGCAGGACGGCACCCTGGTGTCGGCCGCGCCCTATGCGAAGGCGGCATAATGGCGAAGATCACACTCGACAACCTTGCCCACTCTTATCTGAAGGCCCCGAAATCCGATGCGGATTACGCGCTGAAAGAGCTGAACCACGATTGGGCCGACGGCGAGGCTTATGCATTGCTGGGGGCATCGGGCTGTGGCAAGTCAACGCTGTTGAACATTATCTCTGGGCTGTTGCAGCCCAGCCAGGGGCGCATCCTGTTCGATGATGTCGATGTCACCCAGGCCCCCACGGCGGCGCGCAACATTGCCCAGGTGTTTCAGTTTCCGGTCGTCTACGACACCATGACGGTGCACGATAATCTGGCCTTTCCGCTGCGCAACCGCGGTGCCGATCCGGCCTATGTCGCCCAACGGGTGCAGGACATCGCGGCGATGATCGGAATGCAGGACCGGCTGCGCCAGAAGGCGCGGGGCCTGACAGCCGATGCCAAGCAGAAGATCAGCCTGGGGCGCGGCATGGTGCGTGAAGACGTCAACGCCCTGTTGTTCGACGAACCGCTGACGGTGATCGACCCGCATATGAAGTGGGAGCTGCGCACCCAACTGAAACAGCTGCACCACGATTTCGGCCACACGATGATCTATGTCACCCACGACCAGACCGAGGCGCTGACCTTTGCTGACAAGGTGGTCGTGATGCATGACGGCCGTGTTGTCCAGATCGGCACCCCGCAGGATCTGTTCGAGCAACCGGCACACACCTTCGTCGGCTATTTCATCGGCTCGCCGGGAATGAACCTGTTCGATGCCGAGGTGACGGGCCGAACCGCCCGCATCGCAGGGGTGACGGTGGATCTGCCGAATACCTATGCGCCGCGGGGCAAGCGGGTGCAGATCGGCGTGCGCCCCGAATTTGTGCATCTTGGCACCGGCTGCGGTATTCCGGCCCGTTTGTTGCGCGTCGAGGATGTGGGCCGGCACCGCATCCTGCGGTTGGAGGTGGCGGGCCAGCCGGTGAACGCCATCGCATCCGAGGCGGCTGAACTGCCCGCTGTGCCGGATTCGATTCGTTTCGATCCCGAGGGGATCAACGTTTACGCCGATGACTGGCGCGTTGCCCCCGAGGGCGGCGCCACAACGGAAAGGGCCGCCTGAAATGAACAAGACCGTAAATCAGAAGGCGTGGTTTCTGGTGCTGCCGGTGCTGGTGCTGGTGGCGTTTTCCGCGGTGATCCCGTTGATGACCGTGGTGAATTATTCGGTACAGGACACATTCGGCAACAATGTGTTCTTCTGGGCCGGGCTGGAATGGTTCAAGGAAATGCTCAGCTCGCAACGGATGTGGGATGCCCTGAGCCGTCAGTTGGCATTTTCTGCGATCATCCTCGCCATCGAGGTTCCGCTGGGCATCTTTGTGGCGCTGAACATGCCGAAAAAGGGTTTCTGGGCCAGTTTCTGTCTGGTGCTGATGTCGCTGCCTTTGCTGATCCCTTGGAACGTCGTCGGCACGATCTGGCAAATCTTCGGGCGGGTCGATATTGGTCTGCTTGGGTATACGCTTGCCAAGCTGGGCATCTCGTACAACTATACCCAGGATTTCTTTGCGGCCTGGGCCACGGTCATCGTGATGGATGTGTGGCACTGGACATCGCTGGTGGCGCTGCTGGCCTATGCCGGGCTGCAATCCATACCGGATGCCTATTATCAGGCGGCCAAGATCGATCAGGCCAGCCGATGGAAAGTGTTCCGCTATATCGAGCTGCCGAAGATGGCCGGGGTGCTGATGATTGCGATCCTGCTGCGGTTCATGGACAGCTTCATGATCTATACCGAACCGTTCGTGGTCACCGGGGGCGGGCCGGGCAATGCCACCACATTCTTGTCGATCGACCTGGTGAAGATGGCGCTGGGGCAATTCGATCTGGGTCCGGCTGCGGCGTTCAGCCTGATGTATTTCCTGGTGATTCTGCTCATTTCATGGGTGTTCTACACCGTGATGGTTAACCTCGACAAACGGGATGGTGTGTGATGGGCAAGGGTTTTCGCATCAATGGCTCGGCAGTGGTGATGGGGCTGTACCTGTTGTTCCTGCTGCTGCCCGTCTACTGGCTGCTCAACATGAGCCTGAAGACCAACACTGAAATTCTAAACACGTTTTCGTTGTGGCCCAATGACCTGACGCTGAACAACTATCGCGTCATCCTGACCGATGCCTCGTGGTACATGGGCTATGTCAACTCGATCATCTATGTGACGATGAACACCGTGATCTCTCTGGCTGTGGCTTTGCCCGCCGCTTATGCCTTCAGCCGTTATCACTTCATGGGCGACAAGCATCTGTTCTTCTGGCTGCTGACCAACCGTATGGCGCCCCCCGCGGTGTTCGCGCTGCCGTTCTTTCAACTCTACAGTTCGGTTGGGCTGTTCGACACCCACATCGCGGTGGCCTTGGCCCATACGCTGTTCAACGTGCCTCTGGCGGTGTGGATCCTGGAAGGTTTCATGCGCGGCGTGCCAAGAGAGATCGACGAAACCGCCTATCTCGACGGTTACAGCTTTACCCGGTTCTTCACCCGCATCTTCATGCCGCTGATTTCCTCGGGCATCGGCGTGGCCGCGTTCTTTTGCTTCATGTTCTCATGGGTCGAACTGTTGTTGTCACGCACCCTGACCAGTGTCGATGCCAAGCCGATCGCGGCCACCATGACCCGAACCCAGGGCGCATCCGGCATCGACTGGGGCGTGCTGGCTGCTGCCGGGGTGCTGACCATCGTTCCCGGTGCCCTCGTGATCTATTTCGTACGCAATTACATCGCCAAGGGCTTTGCCCTGGGCCGGGTATAGGAGAAGACAGCAATGGCATGGATGGCATGGACCGGACCCACCGCACTGTTTTTCTGCATCATCGCGGCGCTGCTGATCACCTTCACGGTGTTGGCGATGAAGTTTCCCGAAACCCCGCGCATCGGCATCTTGCGCATCGAAACGACGCGGGGCGATCGGTTGTTCATTACGCTTCTGGGCAGTGCCTTTATCAATCTGGCTTGGCTGGGGCTGATCGGTGCGAACCAACCCTTCGCGCTGATTGTCTGTTTTGTCTACGCCGCAGCGGTATTCCGCTGGGTGTGACAGACGCTGCGGGCAGGGGCACAAACCCCGGCCCATACGACCAAGAACCGGTTCACCATAGGGAGGAAAACCAATGAACCTGAACCTTAGATCCTCAACCGCGCTGGGCGTTGCCCTGGCCCTGCTGTCAGGGCCCGCCTTTGCTGACATGGAGGCCGCGCGTGCCTTCCTCGATGCCGAGATCGGCGATATGTCGGTGCTGGACCGCGCGGCGCAAGAGGCCGAGATGCAGTTCTTCATCGACGCAGCCGCGCCTTTCACCGACCTCAACATCAAGGTCGTGTCGGAAACCATCACCACCCACGAATACGAAGCAAAGGTGCTGGCTCCGGCGTTTACCGCGATCACCGGCATCCAGATCACCCATGATCTGATCGGCGAAGGCGATGTGGTGGAAAAGCTGCAAACCCAGATGCAGTCGGGCGAAAACATCTATGACGCCTATGTCAACGACAGCGATCTGATCGGCACCCACTGGCGCTATCAGCAGGTGCGCAACCTGACCGACTGGATGGCCAACGAAGGCGCCGATGTCACGTTGCCCACCCTTGACCTTGAAGATTTCATCGGGTTGCAGTTCACCACCGCCCCCGATGACAAGCTGTACCAACTGCCCACCCAGCAATTCGCGAACCTTTACTGGTTCCGGTATGATTGGTTCAACGACGAAAAGAACAAGGCCGACTTCAAGGAAAAGTATGGTTATGACCTGGGCGTTCCGGTCAACTGGTCGGCCTATGAGGACATCGCCGAATTCTTCACCGGGCGCGACCTGTCGCACCTCGATGTGAATGGCGAAGTGTTCGGCAACATGGATTACGGCAAGAAAGACCCGTCGTTGGGCTGGCGGTATACCGATGCGTGGATGTCGATGGCCGGAATGGGTGATGTGGGCGAACCCAACGGCCTGCCGGTTGACGAATGGGGCATTCGGGTGAACGAACAGTCCCAGCCGGTGGGCAGTTGCGTCAATCGTGGCGGCGCCACCAACGACGCGGCTGCCGTCTATGCCGTGACCAAGGCGATCGAGTGGCTGCAAAAGTATACGCCGCCCGCAGCCGCCGGCATGACCTTTGGCGAGGCCGGCCCGATCCCGGCCCAGGGCAACATCGCCCAACAGATGTTCTGGTACACCGCCTTTACCGCCGACACGGTAAAGCCCGGTCTGCCTGTGATGAACGAGGACGGCACGCCGAAATGGCGCATGGCCCCCTCGCCGCACGGTGTGTACTGGAAAGAAGGCCAGAAGGTCGGCTATCAGGATGTGGGGTCCTGGACGCTGATGAAATCCACCCCCGACGACCGCGCCAAGGCTGCTTGGCTGTACGCGCAATTCGTCACCTCGAAAACGGTGGACATGAAGAAATCGGACGTCGGTCTGACCTTCATTCGGGACAGCACTATCAACTCGGATCACTTCTCGCAGCGTGCGGACAAGCTGGGTGGCCTGGTCGAATTCTATCGCTCGCCCGCCCGCGTCGCGTGGTCGCCCACGGGCACCAACGTGCCGGATTACCCCAAGCTGGCGCAACTGTGGTGGCAGAACATCGGCGACGCCATGTCCGGTGCGAAAACCCCACAACAGGCTCTGGATGCGCTGTGCGAAGCGCAGGAAAGCGTGATGGAACGGATTGAGCGTGCCGGCGTGCAAGGCGACATCGGCCCGAAGATGAACGAGCCGCAAGACCCGCAATACTGGCTGGACCAGCCCGGTTCGCCAGTGGCCAAGCTCGACAACGAGGAAGAACAACCGCAGACGATCAGCTATGATGAACTGATCAAGTCCTGGCAGTAAGCCTTGCCAACATGAAAAGGGCCGCTCCGGATGAACTCCGGGGCGGCCCGTTTTTGTCTGCAATGGCGATCAGGCGGCGGCGCTGCGTCCGTAATAAAGCGAAACGGTATGTTCGGCCTCGGCGAAGAACAGCCAGCGGGTGATCAGCACGCCGCACAGATGGCTCAGCACCGCCAAGGCCGCCAGCATATGATAAAACGGCAACAATAATATCACGATGGGCGCCGCAAAGGCCAGCAACAGCGCAATCGCGCGCAGCTTGGTGGCGTGTTTGCGGCCGATCACGAACACCATCTCCTTGGTCAGGTAATTGCCCCCTGAATGCGGCCCCTCGAACAACCGCACCTTGCCGATATGGCCAAGGCCCGTGGCGGTTTCCGCTGTGCTGCCACTGGCCGCAAACCGGGCGTCGCCCGCTTGCCAGGCTACGAACTGACCGATCCCGGTCAGCGCCAGCAGGATGATCGCCGCCGGCACCTGGCCTGACAACAGCGCCCCGCCCGACAGGGCATAGGCCAGAAACATCGCGCTGGTCGACCAGTGCGCCCAACGCGGCACCGATCTGATCGAACCATAGATCATCGAGGTGATGTATACCGTGGCCAGACAGGCCAGAGCCCCAAGCCAGCCGAGAGGGGCGATGCGCAGGTCGAACAGAACGATCAATCCGGCAAACAAACCCATCACTGACAGGGTAATAACCGCAGCCCAGCCTTCGCGGCTGAGCCAGGATGTGCGCCACTGGGTGAACGCCTTCAGCGCACGTTCCGGGTGGCCCAGGTGGAAGGTTGACGAGATCAGCCCGCCTACGGCCAGGGCAAAGGCGACGGCGAAGAAAATGAAAGCGTTCAGCCCTTCAACCGGTGGAAAGCCGAGGCCCAGAAAGACCAAAAGGCCAAACCCAAGACCCGACAGGGTGGTGAAAGTGATGATCGAGGCTGCGGGATGCATCAGAGTTTCTCCAGAGCTTTGTCCAGCCAACCCAGAAATCCGGAAGGCGTGGCGGCGACGGGTTCAAGGAACGGCGCCAAAACGTCGATCTGTTCGTCTTTCGGGCGGGGCGGCAGGTATTTGTTCACCGGCTTGGTGCCCTGTTCCGGCATCAGGTCGAATCCGCCACGTTCGGCCACCAGTCTGCTGACATCGCTGTCAGGGTCGCCCAGATCACCAAAATGGCGTGCACCCGCCGGACAGGTGCGCACACAGGCTGGCTGTCGGTCTTCTTCGGGCAGGTTTTCGTTATAGATGCGATCGACACACAGGGTGCATTTTTTCATCACCTGTTCCACCGGGTCCATCTCGCGCGCGCCATAAGGACAGGCCCAGGCGCACAAGCCGCAGCCGATGCAATCCGTTTCGTTCACCAGAACAATACCGTCCTCGACCCGCTTGTAGCTGGCGCCGGTGGGGCAAACGGTGACACAGGGTGCATCTTCGCAATGCAGACAGGATTTCGGGAAATGCACGGTCTGGGCCGGTCCGGTTTCAGGCTGGATTTCGAAACTGTGGATGCGGTTCAGGAAACTGCCCACGGGATCGGCACCATAGGCATCCTTGTCCGACAGGGCCGCGCCATAGTTTTCAGTGTTCCAGCCCTTGCAGGAGGTGACGCAGGCATGACAGCCCACGCAGGTGTCCAGATCAATCACCAGCCCCAGTTTTTTCATGGTGGATGCGGGAAGCTCGGTCATTGTGCCTCTCCTGATTTCTTCTTGCCGAAAATACTCAATTCCACGCCCAATGCGGGCCCCACCGCCCGGTTCATTTTCCCACCTTTTGGCTGACCCGCGCCGGGCCGTGTCCGACAGGCGATGTCTGGGCCGGAATGTCGGGATAGCTGTGGCCGGGGCTGCGCACCTTTTCGATCTTTACCCGCAGATCGAACCAGGCCGCCTGACCGGTGATCGGGTCGGAATTGCTCCACCGCAAACCATCGCCCCTTGCGGGCAACAATTCGTGGATCAGATGGTTCAGAAGGAACCCCTTGGTCGTTTCGGGTGCGTCGTTTTCGAGGGCCCAGGCGCCCTTGCGTTTGCCGATGGCGTTCCAGGTCCAGATTGTGTCTTCGTTCAGCGCAGCCATATGGGCCACGGGCACGGTGATTTCGCCATGTACCGAGGTGACGCGCGCCCAGTCGCCTTCGACGAAATTGTGCTGTTGCCAGAGTTTCGTCGGCACATACAGCGGGTTGCGCCCGTGGATCTGGCGCAGCCAGGCGTTCTGGCTGCCCCAGGAGTGGTACATCGCCATCGGTCGCTGGGTCAGGGCGTGGATCGGATATTCCACCGGGTCGACATGGCCGTCTTCCAGCGGCGGGTACCAGATCGGCAGCGGGTCAAGCGTGGCCTTGATGCGTTCGCGCAGGTGGTCGGGCGGTTGGCGGGTGCCATGGCCTTCGGCGGCCAGCTGGAACCGGCGCAGCGGTTCGCACCATAGCGAAAAGATGTAGGGCGCGGGTTTGTCGAACAGGCCGATCTTCACCGCCCAATCCTGATAGGCCATATTCCACGGCTTGTAATACAGCGCCTCGTCAGGGATGTGGCCCACCCAGAAACCGCCGTTCTTGATGTATTCGTCAAGCTGCGCGGGATTCGGGCCACCCCGACCGTGTTGGAGGGTGGACTGGCCTTCGGCGACGCCCACCCGCCAACCCGCCAGGGGACCAACGCCGGGGCGGCGTTCATGGTTGATGATGTAGTCGGCGTAATCCTTGAACTTCTGTGCGCCGGTCTCGGTGACAAAGCCGGGCAGGCCCAGTCGCGCGCCAAGGTCGATCAGCGCCGACTGGAAGCCTTTGACATTGCGGTCGGGTTCGACAACCGGCCAGCGGATCGCATCGGCGGCGGCGTCTGCCTCGCAGATCGGGCGGTCGAGCAGCGAGATACAGTCGTGACGTTCAAGATAGGTGGTGTCGGGCAGGATCAGATCGGCAAAGGCGACCATCTCCGAGGAATAGGCATCGGAATAGATGATGTGCGGGATCACATATTCGCCGGTTTCGTCCTTGTCGCTGAGCATCTTCATGACGCCTGAGGTGTTCATCGACGAATTCCACGCCATGTTCGCCATGTACATGAACAGCGTGTCGATCTTGTAGGGATCGCCGGCATGGGCGTTGGAAATGACCATATGCATCATCCCATGGGACGACATCGGGTTTTCCCAGGTGAAGGCCTTGTCGATTCGGGCCGGTTTGCCATCGGCGGTCAGGCACAGATCGTCAGGGCCATGGGTGAAGCCCAGGTGCGGGCCGTCCAGCGGTTTGCCGGGGCTGACCTTGCAATGCGGTTTCGGGTGGGCGGTGGCGGGTTTGGGATAGGGCGGTTTGAACCGCATCCCGCCGGGGGTTTCGACACTGCCCAGCAGGATTTGCAGGATGTGCAGGGCGCGGCAGGTCTGAAAGCCGTTGGAATGGGCGGAAATGCCGCGCATGGCGTGGAACGACACCGGGCGGCCAATCATCTTTTCATGGCGGGTGCCGCGGAAATCGGTCCAGGGCTGGTCGATCTCGATCGCCTCGTCAAAGGCCACGCGCGCCAGATCGGCGGCGATGCGGTTGATCCGGTTGGCAGGCAGGCCGATCTGTGCCGCCACGGTTTCGGGGGCATAGGCATCATCGAGGTATTTCTCGGCCATATGTTGAAACACGCTGCGGTGGGTTACGCCGGCCTTGCGCAGGGTGCCGGCCAGGTCAGGCCGGACACCGGGCGCGTCGAAGGCGGCGGGTTTGCCGGTGGCGCGGTCGATGACCATATGTTTGCCGTCTTCAGTGGTCAGCAGCAGGCCGAATTCGGCCGAATCGGGGTCTTCGTTCACCAGGACCGGGGCATTGGTGAATTGTGCGAGATACGGCAGATCAACCTTGCCCGCCTTCATCAGGCAATGCACCAGCGACAGGATGAACAGCCCGTCGGTGCCGGGCGTGATGCCGACCCATTCATCGGCAATGGCGTTATAGCCGCTGCGGATCGGGTTCACCCCGATCACCTTGGCGCCGCGCTTTTTCAGCTTGCCCAGACCCATCTTGATCGGGTTTGAATCATGGTCTTCGGCCACGCCGAACAGCATGAACAGTTTGGTGCGGTCCCAGTCGGGCTGGCCGAATTCCCAAAAGGCGCCGCCCATGGTATAGATGCCCGCCGCCGCCATGTTGACCGAGCAGAATCCGCCATGGGCGGCATAGTTCGGGGTACCAAAGGCCTGGGCCCACCATGAGGTGAAACTTTGCGACTGATCGCGCCCGGTGAAAAAGGCCAGCTTTTCGGGGGCGGTGTCGCGGATCGGTTTCAGCCATTTCACCGCGATGTCATAAGCTTCGTCCCACGAGATTTCCTCGAACTCGCCCGAACCGCGGGGTCCGGTCCGCTTCATCGGGGCGCGCAGGCGGGCGGGGGACAGATGCTGCATGATGCCGGCGCTGCCTTTGGCGCACAGTACGCCCTTGTTCACCGGGTGATCACGGTTGCCCTCGATATAGGCGACCTGCATTTCACCTGCCGTGTCCTTCTTCAGGTGCACATTGATGCCGCAGCGGCAGGCGCACATGTAACAGGTCGTCTTGCGGATTTCGTCGCTGACCTTCGGGGAGGTGTCGATCTTGGGCTGTTGAAACGTCATGGAACAGGCTTCCCTTGGCAGGTGCGGGCTTAGATTGCGGAGCGGATCAGGCCCAGAGCGGCAAGCGCCATGAGCAGGCTCAGACAGAACGGGCGGTAAAACGGTTCAAAGCGCGGGATGAACAGCAGCTTGCCCCCCGCCACACCCACGGCCGCAGGTATGGCAAGGGCAAGGCCGCGGGCCAGTGCTGTGCCATCCATCACGCCGAACCACAGCAGGATGAACAGCGAAACGATGGACGAGGCGAACAGATAAACAACCAGACTGCCGCGCATCTGCCGCGCCGGGCTGTTCGAGGCCAGAACATAGATCGCAACCACCATGCCCCCGACGCTGGCCAGCCCCGTGGCAAGGCCAGCAAGAACGCCAGAGCCGTAAAGGCCGGGGCGGGTGGCCAGAAACGCCATGCGCAGCCTGGCCAGTTGCGTGGCGGCCAGCACCAGAATGACACACAGCGCAATGAGTTTGCTGGTGGCGACATCGACGCTTGTCGTCAGGGCCAGGCCCACCGGCAGGCCCACGGTTGTGCCCACCACAAGGCCGGTGGTGACCGTGCGGTCGGCATCGGCCCAGCCGCCCCGCGCCATCAACGCCGAGGCGACCATTTCCAGCACCCAGCAGATCGGGATCAATTCGACCGGCGGCAGGATCAGCACCGCGCTGGCCATCACCATGGCCGACAGGGCAAACCCGGAAAACCCGCGCACCACCCCCGCGACAAAGGCGATGGCGGCCAACAGGCCCATTTGCGCGGCGGTCAGATCGGTCAGGGCCAGCAGGCTGTTCACTTAAACCGCCTTCCGGCAGATCGCGGCAAGCGCGGCCGAGGCGAGGCGCGCGGCGGGCGGATCGGCGCGCGAGGTCAGCAGGATCGGCACCGCCGCCCCCATGACGATGCCCGCTGCACAGCCGCCGGACAGATAGACCAGCGATTTGAAGATCGCATTGCCCGATACGATGTCGGGCACGATGATCGCATCGGCCTTGCCCGCCACAGGATCGTCGGCCAATCCCTTGGTTGCGGCACTTTCGGGCGACAGGCACAGATCAAGGGCGAGAGGGCCGGCAAAGCTGGCATCGGGAATATTCGCTCGCGCCCATTCGGCCAGTTCCGCCGCCTCGCCCGAGGATGGCACGGCGGCCAGGACGCTTTCGGTGGCCGACAGGAACGCCACGCGGGGGTGGGCATTGCCCAATGTGTGCAGCAGGGCGACGACAGCGCGGGTGGCGTCGTGGCGGGTTTCGATGTTCGGTTGCACATTCACCGCGCCATCGGACAGCAAAAGCGGGCGCCCTCCGGTCGGATGGCTGATGTGAAAGATATGCACCAGACGCGCACCGGTGCGCAGGCCTGCATCGCGGGCAAGGGCGGCCCGCATGAACGTGTCGGAATGCAGGTTGCCTTTCATCAGAACGTCGGCTTCGCCCCGGCCACAGGCCTCGGCGGCGGCCTTGCCCGATTCGGCCTCGCCGGTGGCGGGGATCAGGGGAAAGCCGGAAATATCCCACCCCAGCGCCTTGGCCTGGGCGTGAATGGCGTCGGGTTCGCCGGTGAACACCGGGCGCATGATGCCGGCCTGCGTTGCCTCGAACGCGGCCTGCATCGGCAGCGGCGCCCCGGCACGGGCAATGGCGACACGCGGCGCACCCGCGGCGCGGGCCATGTCCAGCAATTCAGGCGGACAGACCGCCACGGCGGACGACAGGAAGGGCGAGCGTGTGTTGGTCATCGGGGCGGCCCCTTGTGGCAAAAGGCCCCGCCCGGTGATCCGGGCGAGGCGGGGGTATGATCGCACCACCGCTGCGGTGCGGCTGGCGATTTATTCGGCGGCCATGTCGGCGCCGCTGACCCCGGCCACGGCGACCGGCTTTTTCATTGCGTCGCGGCGGAATGGTTCGCCCAGCTCCTGGTTCAACAGCACTTCGATGAAGGTGGTGGTGCCATCCGCCATCTGCGCCTTGATTGCCTTGTCCAGCGCATCGGTCAAACCTTCCATGGTGGTGACCTGAACGCCTTCCAGACCGCAGGCTTGGGCGATCTTGGCATAGGACACCTTGGTATCCAGCTCGGTGCCCACGAAGTTGTCCTCGAACCACAGGGTCGTGTTGCGCTTTTCGGCGCCCCACTGATAGTTGCGGAAGATCACCATGGTGATGCCCGGCCAGTCGTCACGCCCGACCGACACCATTTCGTTCATCGAGATGCCAAAGGCGCCGTCACCGGCAAAGCCCACGACAGGCACGTCCGGCTGGCCGATCTTGGCGCCGCAGATCGCCGGAAAGCCATAACCGCAAGGGCCAAACAGGCCCGGTGCCAGATATTTGCGGCCATCCTCGAAGGTGGGATAGGCGTTGCCGATGGCGCAGTTGTTGCCGATGTCGCTGCTGACGATCGCATCATGGGGCAGCGCGCTCTGGATGGCGCGCCATGCCTGGCGGGGCGACATCTTTTCCGGCTCGCGGTTGCGGGCGCGTTCGTTCCAGGTGGTGCCCGGATCGTCCTGTTCGTGATCGAGACTGGTCAATTCTTGTGCCCAGGCCGATTTTGTCTGTGCGATCAGCGCCTTGCGCTCGGCGCGGCCGGCATCACCGGCGGTGTCGGACAGGTGGGCCAGAATGCCATTGGCCACCTTTTTCGCATCGCCCACGATGCCGACGGCAACCTTTTTGGTCAGGCCGATACGGTCAGGGTTCAGATCGACCTGGATGATTTTCGCGTCCTTGGGCCAATAATCAATGCCATAGCCCGGCAGCGTCGAGAACGGGTTCAACCGGGTGCCAAGGGCGAGAACCACGTCAGCCTTGCTGATCAGCTCCATTCCGGCCTTGCTGCCGTTATAACCCAAGGGTCCGACGAACAGCGGGTGCGATCCGGGGAAGGCATCGTTGTGCTGATACCCCACGCAGACCGGCGCATCCAGCTTTTCGGCCAGGGCCATGCTGGCGGCGATTCCATCTGCCAGAACCACGCCGGCCCCGTTCAGGATCACCGGAAACTTGGCGCTGCTCAGCAATTCGGCGGCGCGCTTCACCGCGTCTTCGCCGCCGGAGGGGCGTTCGAATTCGACCACCATGGGCAGTTCGATGTCGACAACCTGGGTCCAGTAATCGCGCGGAATGTTGATCTGCGCGGGGGCAGAGGCGCGATAGGCCTTCAGGATCACGCGGTTCAGCACCTCGGCGATGCGGGTCGGATCACGCACCTCTTCCTGATAGGCGACGCAATCCTTGAACAGGTTCATCTGTTCCATTTCCTGGAACCCGCCCTGGCCGATCGTCTTGTTCGCCGCCTGGGGCGTGACCAAAACCAAAGGCGTGTGATTCCAGTACGCGGTTTTCACAGCGGTGACAAAGTTGGTGATGCCGGGGCCATTCTGGGCGATCATCATCGACATTTCGCCGGTCGCGCGGGTGTAACCGTCGGCCATCATCCCGGCGGTCATTTCATGGGCGCAATCCCAGAACTTGATGCCCGCGCGCGGGAACAGGTCGGAAATCGGCATCATCGCCGATCCGATGATCCCAAAGGCATGCTTGATCCCGTGGGATTGCAGGACTTTGACAAATGCTTCTTCGGTAGTCATCTTCATGTGGGATCCCCTTTGGCTGTTGATGCCCTGTTATATCCAAAATCGACCCCGCAGTAGGGCCAGATGGAACGGCTGATTAGGTCCAGCCCTAGAAAATTGAGCCGAAACGTCTCGATAATTGAACTGCGACTGGTGTACCCGCGATTGACTTGAAAAGAAAGTGTTTCGATCACGCGGCGATCACAGGCGTTTGAACCGCCGATGGCGGCGACAGTGGCGATGCACCCGGATCACGCGGGCAATGCCGATTGCACCCGGCGCAAACCTTCGCGAATCAGCCCCGGTGCGATGGACGAATAGGCCAGCCGATAGAAATTGCGCGGCCCATCGGGCGTCGCAAAAAACGGATGGCCCGGTTCGATCAGCACCGATTGCGCGCGCAGCGTTTCGGCGACCTGCGCCATGTCGGTGCCTTCGGGGGCGCGCATCCACAGCGACGAACCGCCGAAACTGCCCTGCCCGGCGATGGTCAGGCCCAGATCGTCGATCGCTGATTCCATCTCGCGGCGCCGGTCATGATAGGCGCGCCCCATACGGCGGATCAGGGCATCGTAATGGCCCAGCGACAGGAAATAGGCTGTCGTACGCTGGATATGCCCCGGCGGGTGACGCAGCACGGTCGAGCGCAACGCGCGCGCTTCGCGGATGAACGGCGCGGCACCGACAAGATAGCCCAGGCGCAGCCCCGGAAACAGCGATTTGGAAAAGCTGCCGACATAGATCACCCGCCCCTCGGTATCGAGGGATTTGAGCGCCGGAGACGGCGATTTGAGGAAGGACATCTCGAATTCATAGTCATCCTCGACGATCAGCATGTCCTTCTGCGCGGCCCTGTCCAGCAGCGCCTGACGCCGCGACAGCGGCATCGTGGCAGTGGTGGGGCATTGGTGACTGGGGGTGGTGAACACGACATGGGTGTCCTCGGGAATATGCTCGGGCACCAGACCATCGGCATCCACCGGCACCGGCGACAGTGTGCAGCGCGATTGGTGCAGGATGTCGCGCAGGGCGGGATAGCAGGGATCCTCGAACGCCGCGCGGCGCCGTTGGTTCAACAGCACCTGCGCCGCCAGCCAAAGGGCATTCTGCGCCCCCATGGTGATCAGAATCTCATCCGGTTCTGCGAGAATGCCGCGTCGTGGCAACGAATGGCGGGCAATGAACTCGATCAGCCTGGGGTCGTCCGATTCGTAATAATCCGAAGTCAACGCGCTGAAATCCTTCTGCCCGAGGGCCTGAACGGCGCAAAGGCGCCAGTTGGCATGGTCGAACAGCGTCGGGTCGGTTTGGCCATAGATGAAGGGAAAGCGGTATTTCTGCCAATCGGCCGGCTTTATCATCCCGGATCCGCCACTGAACCGCTGGCTCAGGGCGCGCGACCAGTCCACGGTGTCAACCCGCCGCGCCGGGGTAAAGGCGTGCGGCTGTGGCGCGTTGTCGGACACATAATAGCCCGAGCGCCCCCGTGCGGTCAGATAATCGTCGGCCAAAAGCTCGGTGAAGGCGAGGGTTACGGTGATGCGGCTGACGCCGAGGTGCCTGGCCAATTCCCGCGAGGATGGCAACCGTTCACCAAGGCGAAACCGGCCCGACAGGATGCCCTGGGCCACCATCTTCTGAATCTGGCTTTGCAGCGTGCCTTCGGCGCGCGGGTCAAGGAAAAAGGTGTCGGGGGCAATTGGCATGTCTGGACCTATCCTGTCACGCAGTCTGGACCTAACACAGAGGTTGCGCAAGGTGGCGCCGTTCTGCCCGGCAATGCCTCCGGCGGAGGTATTTTCAGCAAGAAAGAGGCAGGCGATTGCGCGTTTTGGCGGGGTGGGTATAGTGCTCGTCTGATCGCGGGAGGAAATATGGGCGTGGATGTAGGCATCATCATGGGCAGCCAGTCGGATTGGCCCACCCTGCGTGCGGCGGCGGCGGTTCTGGACGAACTGGGCGTCAGCCAAGAGGCGCGCATCGTGTCGGCCCATCGTACGCCGGACCGGTTGTGGGATTACGGAAAGGGCGCGGTTGACCGCGGGCTGAAGGTGATCATTGCCGGGGCCGGGGGGGCGGCGCATCTGCCGGGGATGATGGCCAGCAAGACCCGGCTGCCGGTGATCGGTGTGCCGATCCAGACCCGGGCGTTGGGCGGTTTGGACAGCCTGTATTCCATCGTGCAGATGCCGCGTGGATTTCCCGTGGCCACGATGGCGATCGGCGCGGCGGGGGCGGTGAATGCCGGGCTGATGGCGGCGGGCATATTGGCGCTGTCGGATGCGGCACTGGCGGCACGGCTGGACGCGTGGCGCGCGGCCCTGTCGGCGTCGATTCCCGAGGTGCCTGTGGATGAGTAAGGTGTTGCAGCCCGGCGATGTGATCGGAATTCTTGGCGGCGGACAGTTGGGGCGCATGTTGGCGCTGGCCGCCGCCCGGCTGGGCCTGCGGTGCCATGTGTACGAACCGGGGGCAGGGGCACCGGCGGGCGAGGTATGCGCGGAATTGACCTGTGCCGCCTATGACGATGACAGGGCCTTGCGGGCCTTTGCGGCATCGGTGGATGTGATCACTTATGAGTTCGAAAACATCCCGACATCGGCGCTGGACGTTCTGGAGCAGCACTGCCCGATCCGTCCGGGGCGCGAGGCGTTGCGCGTGTCGCAGGACCGGCTGAGCGAAAAGCAGTTTCTGAACGGTCTGGGCTTGGCCACTGCACCTTTCGCAGCTGTGGATGCGTTGGACGCGCTGCACACTGCGGTGACGTCGATCGGCGTTCCTGCGATCCTGAAAACCCGGCGGCTGGGCTATGACGGCAAGGGGCAGGTGCGGATTGATGACGCCGGGCAGGCCGCCGGCGCTTTTGCCGCCATGGCGGGCGCCGCCGCGATCCTGGAAGGGTTTGTTGATTTTACCCATGAGGTTTCGGTGATCGGGGCGCGGGGGGCCGATGGCCGGGTGGCTTGTTTCGATCCGGGGCAGAATATGCACCGCGATGGCATTCTGCACACCACCACCGTACCTGCACAGTTGAACCGGGCCCAGCTGACCGATGCGGTGATCGCCACGGGTCGGATTCTGAACGCGCTGGAGTATGTCGGGGTGATCGGGGTTGAGTTGTTTGTGACGGCGCAGGGCCTGATCGTGAACGAAATCGCGCCGAGGGTGCATAATTCCGGCCACTGGACGCAGAACGGCTGTGTGGTGGACCAGTTCGAGCAGCATATCCGCGCCGTGGCGGGCTGGCCGCTGGGCGACGGACGGCGGCATTCCGACATCGTGATGACCAACCTGTTGGGCGATGACGTGGCGCAGGTGCCTGATCTGGCGCGCGACCCGGCCCATGCAATCCACCTTTACGGCAAGGCCGAGGCGCGGGCCGGGCGCAAGATGGGGCATGTCAACCGCTGGATCGGCGCGGCGGCCTGAGGCTCAGCCGGGGTGGATGAACCGGCCGGTGCGCAGGAAGGCGAGGGTTTGCATGATGACGGTTGGCGCCATCATCATGAATGTGTGGGTGACGGGCAGGATGATATGATCGTCCATCCCTTGCAGAGTGGTCGAGGCCACGGAAACCTTGCCATCATCAGGTCCGGGGATCAGCGCGGAATAGACCGGGTTCAACGACCGGTCGCCGGCGATCACCCCCAGGTCGAACCGGGGCTGCGGCAGCACATTGGGCAGGCTGTCCGGTCGGGTGCCCAGTTGCAGACCGGCGGGGCCATTCAGCCACTGGAACGGGCCGAGATCGCCGAAATAATCCACCAGTTCGCTGCCATGGTTCGGCGGGGCCAACATTACGACGCGGCCCATGCGGGCGGGCCGGTTTTGCTCCAGCCAGACCCGGACGAGGATGCCGCCCATGGAATGAGTCACGAAATGCACCGTGTCGTCGCCGCACCGGGCGACTGCGGCGGGCACAGTGTCGGCCACCAGATCGGCGATCGGTGCGCCGGTTGAGGGGTATTCGGCATTTACCGTGGTGAACCCTTCGTATTGCAACGCCTCGGCCATCACCCTCATCGACGTCGCACTGCGCGCCAGGCCATGCAGCAACACCACGCAATCGGCCCTTGCGAGGCCGGGCAGCAGGACAAGACTGAGGATCAGGGCAAAGCGCATGGGTTTCCTATAGGGATAAAGGCCGCCGGGTGCACCTGTGACACATCGGTTCACCCGCGCCGCGCGCCCAGCACACCCAGCGCGACACCGCCCAACACCAGCAGGGCAGCGATGACAAAGCGTGCGGTCAGCGGTTCGGCCAGAAACACCATGCCCCCAAGGGCCGCCAGCACCGGAACCGTCAGTTGCAACAGCGCAGCCGAGGCGGCGGCGAGGCGCGGCAGAACCGTGTACCACAGCGCATAACCCAGCCCCGAGGCAACAACGCCCGACGCGATGGCCAGGGCAACACCTGCCGCGGTGATCGGCGCAGAGGTGGTCTCTGACGGCCACAACAGCATAACCGCCACGATCGGCGGTGTGGCCAGCACGAAATTGGCCGCCGTCGCCGCCAGTGGATCGCCTGACTGGCGCCCGATCAGCGAATAGAGGCCCCAGCCCAGCGCCGCAGCCGCCATAAGCGCAGCGTGCCAAAGCGATGGCGCCGCCGTACCGGCAGGCCACAACAGCCATGCAAGCCCGCCCAATGCCAGCGCGGCCCCCAGCCAGCGGGCGGGCGGAACGGTTTCGCGTGCGATCAGCGCACCGGTGAACATGACCACCTGCACGCCACCAAACAGGATCAGCGCGCCAACGCCGCTGTCGAGGGAAACATAGGCGGCAGAAAACCCGATCAGATAAAGTATCAATGACAAGACGCCGTTCAATCGCCCGACGCCGCCAAAGGCGAACCGGCCGTCGCGCCACAGCACCATAAGGGCAAGGGCCCCGGCACCCGAGGCAAGGCGCAGGGCGGCAAAGGGCATCGCGCCCATTTGTCCGCCGCCCACCCCGGCACGGGTCAATACCGAATTGCCGGCAAAGGCCAACAAAACAAGACCTACGATTAGGGGCGTTCCGATGGGCCAGGCTGGTTTCATGAAAATTCCCGCTGCGATGTCTTGCCGCCGCAGCGGAAAGGGCTGTGGTCAGTGAACGCTGACCGGTGCCATGTCGTTTTGCCGTGCCACGATGAACGCCAAACGCCGGTCGCGGACCAGCGCAAGGCGATCACCGTCAACGTTGTGCACCGCGTAAATCTCGTCCAGCCCATCGGCCTGTTCGCGTACATCGGCGGGCAGATCGTCCACCTTTACGGGCCGCACATAGACGGTGTTCTGGAATTCGCCCTTGGGCGCTTCGGTCTTGATGGTCATTTACTCACCCCTTCACACATTAACCTCTGGTAATTTCGATCCGGCGCACAACCGTTTCGGGCACGCTGCGGTGCAAATCGACATGCAACAGCCCGTTTTCGATCCGTGCACCGGCAATTTCTACACCATCGGCCAGCACGAAGGTGCGCTGGAACTGGCGCGCGGCAATCCCACGGTGCAAAAACACCCGATCATCGCAGGTATCCTCCGCCTGTCGGCCGCGGATGACAAGCTGTCGGTCCTCGACGGTGATCGCCAGGTCGGTTTCGCAAAACCCGGCCACGGCCAAGGTAATGCGATAGCCGGTGGGGCTGGTCTGTTCGATGTTGTAGGGCGGATAGCCGCCGGTATCGGCCTTCGCGGTACGTTCGACCAGACGTTCCAATTGCTCGAACCCGAGCAGAAAGGGATGCGACCCCAAAGCCATTTTTGTCATCGGCCCGTCCTTTTTCAAAGCGACAGTGCATCAAGAATGCGGCCCCGTTATGGCGACCTGCATCACCGATATGGGAAGATTGAATCAAACCTGCAAGGGTTTTGCGATATGTATGGAAAAGGCTGGTGCGAATCGCGCTACTCTGCCCCACGTCCACGATACCAACGCAAAGACAGCACAAAATGAATGCATCCAGCCGACTGGACCACACCGACATCCTGCGCATCCGTCTTGAGGTGTTGCGACGCGAACACCGCGATCTGGACGATGCCATTCACGCCTTGCAGGAACGCGGCACCGCCGAACCGCTGACGCTGCGGCGGCTGAAGAAGCAAAAACTGTCGCTGAAAGATCGCATCGCGCAGCTCGAGGATGAGGTTTTGCCCGACATCATCGCCTGACCCGGCCCCACGGATCACGCAGCGGTGCGGCAAATCACGTTCACGATGTCGCCATACCGTTCTCTCGCCATAAGGGTGGCGTACCCGAAATCAGCCAGAAATGCCTCAAGCGCGGCACGCTCGGTTTGCAACACTTCAACCATGACAATGGGTTTGTCGCGGCTCAGGGTCTTTTGCAGCCCGTTCAGCACCTTCATTTCGTGGCGTTCGGCGTCAATCTTGACGAAACCCACTCGCTCATCAGTCAGATAGTCATCGCCCTTCCGCACCGGCACGGTTTCCACCGGTCCTTCGCCCTCATCCCCGGACAGGATCGCCAGTGTTCCATGGTTGTCGGCCGCCAGAAGCCGCATATGTGCCGTTCCCGGCGCATCGGACAGCGCCACCTTGTGCAGCGTGACCCGATCCTGAAGCCCGTTCAAGGCGACGTTGAAGGCAAGCCGCGGATAGGCCCAGCCGCCGGGTTCAAAGGCGATAACCTTGCCCGCGCCGATCATCGCGGCAAAATAAACAGTGTGATTGCCGATGTTGGCGCCGACATCCAGCATGACCTCTTGAGGATCGACAATGCCACGAAGATACTCAAGTTCATCTTCTTCGAAGAAACGGCAGTTGAACAGATCTTTCCCGATCAGATCAAAACAGTTTTCGAGATAAAACCGGATGTCGCGCCCATTCCTTTGCCACCCGACCACCACTCCGTCATGCAGCTTCTGTGGCGTAACGGGACGCTTGCGGATCTCGTATCCGAGTTTGGACAGCGTTGATTTCAGAACCTGCTTCACGACTAGCCTCGCGTCTTGAATTCGCTTCGCACTATGCCGCAAGACTGCTGAAAAGGCAAAACAACGCCAGTCATTCGAGATGCCGCGCGCCAATTCAGGCGCACGGCATTAACTGTTTCACCAAGGCAGACAATTGCCTCGCACATTCCGGCTGTCAGCCCAGAACACGGGTCAGCGCCTGGTCGATGCCGTTGGTCAGGTGGTCGATGTCATCGGGCGTGGCGATCAGTGCGGGCGACAGGCACAGGGTGTTGTTCTTGCCCGGCACAGAACGGTTCGTTGCGCCAATGATGATGCCCTGCGCCATGCAGTCGGCCACGACCTTTTGCACCAGCTTTTCATTCAGCGGCGTCTTGTCGGCCCGATCCGACACCAGTTCAGCACCACAAAACAGCCCCTTGCCGCGCACATCACCGATCACCGCGTGTTTGTCGGCCAGGGCGTGCAGGTTGCCCATCAGCCGCTCGCCCATCTTCAGGCAGTTGTCCAACAGCCCCTCTTCTTCGATGATCGCCATGTTTTCCAGCGCGGCGGCAGGGCCGGCGGTGCAGCCACCGAAGGTCGAGATGTCGCGGAAATAATTCATCGGATCGTCGGCGTCGTCCTTGAACATCTCGAACACCGCCTCGGTGGTGACACAACAGGAAATCGCGGCATAGCCCGACGCCACGCCCTTGGCCATCGTCACCATGTCGGGTTGTACGCCATAGTTCTGATAGCCGAACCATGTGCCGGTGCGGCCCAAACCACACACCACCTCGTCGATGTGCAAAAGGATGTCATACTTGCGACAGATCTCGCCGACGGTTTCCCAGTACCCCGGCGGCGGGGTGATGACGCCGCCCCCCGCCGTTACCGGCTCAAGGCACAGCGCCCCCACGGTGTCGGGGCCTTCGCGCAAGATCACCTCTTCGATGGCCCTTGCCGCGCGCACACCGTACGCCTCGCCCGACAGATCGCCCCAGCCCTGTTCGTGGGCGCGGTATTCCAGGCAATGGGGCACCGGGATGAAGGCGGGTGTAAAGGGGCCATATTGTGCGTTGCGTTCTTCTTGCCCGCCCGCCGAAAGGCACGCAATCGTGGTGCCGTGATAATCGCGGTCACGGTACAGGATCTTGTTCTTCTTGCCACCATAGCGTTTGTAGGCGATCTGGCGCACCATCTTGAACGCTTTCTCGTTCGCCTCGGAGCCGGAGTTGGCGAAATAGACACGCGACATGCCCGGCATCTTCTCGATCAGCCGCTGCGACCATTGCGCGCCGGGGACCGATCCGGCGGAGCCGGCGAAATAGCACAGTTTGACCAACTGGTCGCGCACCGCGTTGGCAATGCGTTCGCGGCCATAGCCGACATTCACCGTCCAGACCCCGCCCGACACGCCATCAAGGTGTTCCTTGCCCTTGATGTCCCACACCTTCATGCCGCGGCCTTCGACGATGATCCGGGGATCGACCGTTTCAAACGGTTTGTGCTGAATCAGGTGGTGCCAGACATGGGCGCGGTCGGCATCGACGATGCCCTGGGGATCATTGACTTGAAACGGGACGTTCATGGGGGATGCTCCGGCAAGGGTGGAAGGTTGGGCGCCAGGGCAGGGGCCGGGCGCAGATATCCTATCATGCCTTACCTGTGGCATGACGCAATAGGCCCAGATGGGCGCGCGGCTTATATCCAGCACAGGGTGACCCTGCGGGCGCGGTGTTTCGTCGCACGATATCGGAACGCGGGCTTGCGTAACGAGAAGCAGGATTCCATGATCGACCCAAGCGCCGGTCGCCACACGAGCCGGCGCATCGAACACCGCACTGGGCCTGCCCGACACGGAAAGGCCCCCACCAACCGGAGAAAACACAATGAAATCCTCTCTCAAGATGCTGCTGGCCACCACTGCGTTGACGCTGGGCGCCCAAGCCGTCGGCGCCGCCGGACACGGCGAAGTGACCGTTGCCTATTTCACGGAATGGCCGATGCCTTTTCAGTTTGCCAAAGTGAATGGCACCTACGATGAAGAAATGGGCGTCAAGGTGAATTGGGTGGCCTTTGACACCGGCACAGCGATGAGCGCCGCGATGGCCTCGGGCGATGTGCAGATTTCGGTCAGCCAGGGAGTGCCGCCGTTCGTCGTGGCCACCAGTGCCGGGCAGGATCTGCAAATCATCGACGTGGCTGTGTCCTATGCCGATAACGACAACTGCGTCGTGCGCAGCGCCCTTGAGATTGACAAGACCACTGCGGGTGATCTGGCCGGTAAAAAAGTGGCCGTGCCGCTGGGCACCGCCGCGCATTATGGCTTTCTGCGCCAGATGGATCATTTCGGCGTCGACACGGCCAGCATGAGCGTCGTTGACATGGCCCCGGCCGAAGGGGCCGCCGCGCTGTCGCAGGGCGCGGTTGACATGGCCTGTGGTTGGGGCGGCGCGCTGCGCCGGATGAAGGAAGTGGGCAATGTCCTGCTGACCGGCGCAGAGAAGGAAGAACTGGGCATCCTCGTGTTCGATGTTACCTCGGCGCCGGCCGAATTCGTGGCGGAAAACAGCGATCTGGTTGCCAAGTTCCTGAAAGTAACGGCTGACGCGAACGCCGCGTGGAACAGCGGTGAAGGTGTTGAGGACATGCTGCCGGTCATCGCCAAGGATGCGGGCATGGAACTGGACGCGACGCGCGAAACCCTTGCGACATTCGTTTTCCCCAGTGTCGAGGAACAGCTGGGCCCGAAATGGCTGGCCGGCGGTGCGCAGACCTTTATGAACGGTGTGGCCGACGTGTTTCTTCAGGCCGGGTCAATTCCGGCGATCCGCGACAATTACGACAGTGCCGTCAATGTCACACCTCTGAGCCGCGTCGAGTAAGCCTTTTGCGGCCTGCCCCGCGTTGGGGTGGGCCGCGCCCTGCGCTTATCCCCACACAGGCCCCCGGGGCAGAAGGAATTCCCATGTCGAGCTTGCAGATCGACGACATTTCCATGCGCTTTGACCTGCCCAACGGCACATCCGTGCAGGCGCTGAAAAACGTGTCGCTTGAATTGAAACAGGGCGAACTGCTCAGCGTTCTGGGCCCCTCTGGCTGTGGCAAGACCACGTTGTTGAACATCGTCGCGGGGTTTCTTGCGCCGACGCAAGGGCGCGTCCTGCTGGGCGGCAAGACGGTCAAAGGGCCCGGCCCCGAGAGGGGCATGGTGTTTCAGCAAGGTGCGCTGTTCGAATGGATGAGCGTGCGCGAAAACGTCGGTTTCGGCCCGTCGATGAAAGCCATGGCCAAGGCGGAAAAGGCGCAGATTGTCGATCACCTGCTTGATGTCGTGGGCCTGAGGGATTTCAAGGAAAAGGCGGTTTACGAGCTGTCAGGCGGGATGCAACAGCGCGTGGCCCTGGCCCGTTGTCTGGCGAATGAGCCCGAAGTGATCCTGATGGACGAACCGCTTGGCGCGCTGGATGCGTTGACGCGGGAAAAGATGCAGGGGCTGGTTCTGAAACTGTGGAAGGAAACCGGCAAGACCGTGATCCTGATCACCCATTCTGTGGAAGAGGCCCTTTTGCTGGGCGAACGGCTGTTGGTCATGGCGCCGCGTCCGGGGCGGATCCACAAGGAATATCAACTGCCCTTCGCGGAAATGGGCGTGAACGCCGATCTGCGCACCGTCAAGAAACACCCCGAATTCGGTGAAAAGCGTGAAGAGATTCTCAGCATGATCTGGGAAATGGAAGAAGAAATCATGGGCCGTACGGAAACCACCGACGCCTGAACGGAACGGAGCGACACCATGGTCATTGCCCTTATATACATCGCCCTGTTCACCGGCGCCTTTCTGGCGGTGCGTGCGGTCGGCCGGCTGCGTGACCATGTGTCGGATTTCACATCGTTGAAAACCGTCACCTTCGGCGATGAAAGTGCGGTGCGCCCGAACCGAGCCGCCAGCATCATCTCGGTTCTGACGATCTTTCTGATCTGGGGCGCCTTCACCGGCAGCAAATGGGTGCCGACGATCCTGCACGCACCGGGGCCGTTCATCGGCCTGACCGAGTTTACCTATACCGCCCGCACCCCGGACGGGCAGACCGACGATGCGACCGTCACGGTGAACGTGTTTCCGCTGGGCGGCGATGCCGCCGATCCGGTGGTCGAACCCGGCGAAGGCTGGGCCAGAAACGATGCCGCGTCGATCGGCGCGTGGCGGTCGGGGCTGATCCGGGTGGATGCCAACGACGCCTTCGGCCGCGATGAGGGGGCGGTTGTCGTCGCGGTGAATGGCAAGGCGATAGAACCGGGCGGCGAAGTGTTTGTCGATGATGGGCGCCTTGGCATGTCGCCCCGTGGCACGCTGAACTTTGTGCCCGCCAAGGGGTGGCAGATGGAGCCGATCTGGCTGCCCGCGCCCGAGGCCGTGGTGGCGCGTTTGGTGGAAATCTCCACCTCGGGCTATCAGAATTCGACGTTATGGGAACATCTGGGGTGGTCTTTGGCGCGGGTGCTGTTGGGCTTTGCCTGTGGCGCGCTGGTGGGAATACCCTTGGGGTATGCCATGGGGCTGTCGGATTGGTTTCGCGGCTGGTTCGATCCAATTGTCGAATTCATGCGCCCTGTGCCGCCTCTTGCGCTGATTCCGCTTGTCATTATTTGGGCAGGGATTGGCGAAGCGGGCAAGATCATCCTGCTGTTTCTCGCCGCGCTCTGGATCATGACGATCGCTGCCCGCTCGGGGGTGTCGGGGGTGCGCATTTCAAAGGTGCACGCCGCCTATTCCCTGGGGGCCAGCAAATGGCAAATCCTGCGCCATGTCATTGTGCCCAATTCCCTGCCGGATATTTTCACCGGGGCGCGGGTGGCGATGGGCGTGTGCTGGGGCACCGTCGTTGCCGCAGAACTGGTGGCGGCCGAGAAGGGGGCGGGTATGATGATCATGGTGGCCTCAAAATTCCAGCTGACCGATATTGTGCTGATGGGGATCATCCTGATCGGCGTCATCGGCTATGGCATCGACATTCTTATGCGGATGGCCGAAAACCGGCTTGTGCCCTGGAAAGGGAAGGGGTGAGGCGCGCCCGGAAAAAGGTCTTGCAGACCTTTTTCAGCGCCGAACGCGCAGAGCGCCGGGCCGAACAGGCAGGCGCGCCCGGAAAAAGGTCTTGCAGACCTTTTTCAGCGCCGAACGCGCAGAGCTGAATTGCGGTTCAGCCGATAAAGCTGCGGATGATCAGGCCAACCACAGTCAACGCCGCGAATCCCAAGGCCCAATAGGCCGCAAACCAGGCGAGCCGCCGCATTAGTGATACCCCTCGTTCGGATCAACCTTACCCCGGAACACCCAGTATGAATAGGCGGTGTAGGCGAGGATCATCGGGATCAGCACCGCCGCCCCGACCAACACGAACAACAGCGACTTGTCCGGCGCCGCCGCATCCCAGATGGTCAGGGACGGGGGCACGATATGGGGATAAAAGCTGACGCCGATTCCAATGAACGACAGCACGAAAATGCCAAGGGCCGACAGGAATGGCCAGGTGTCATGGCCCGACCGCAGTCCGCTGAACATCAGCACCGCCAGCGCAAGGATCAGCGCCGGCACCAGAACGGTGAACGCTATCGTCCAACCCGAGAACCACCGCGACAGATAAATCGGATCAAGAAACGGTGTGATCACGCTGACCGCACCAATCAGCGCCAGGGTTGCCACCGCCAGAGGCCGGGCCAGCCGTCGGGCGTGATCGTTCACGGAACCGGTGGTTTTCATCAACAACCATGTCGCGCCCAGCAGGCCATACCCCATCACCACAGCAACCCCGACGAGCATCGAAAATGGAGTCAGCCAATCCCAATTTCCCCCGGCATAGGCGCGACCGTCCACCTCAATTCCCTGCACCAGGGCACCCAGAGCAACGCCTTGGGCAAAGGCGGCCAAGGTCGATCCGGCGAAAAACGCCTTGTCCCACCAATGTTGCCAGCGTTGTGTCCGCCAGCGATATTCAAATGCCACGCCACGAAAAATCAGCCCGATCAGCATGGCGATGATCGGCGCGTATAACGCGGGCATCACCACCGCATAGGCCAGCGGAAACACCGCAAACAGGCCCCCGCCGCCCAACACCAGCCATGTTTCGTTGCCATCCCACACCGGCGCCACGGAGTTCATCGCCAGATCCTTTTCTCGGGTTTCCTTGAGAAACGGGAACAGGATGCCGACCCCGAGGTCGAAGCCATCCAAAACGACATAGGCCAGAACGGCAAAGGCGATCAGCCCGGCCCAGATGAACGCAAGATCGAATTCCATCATCATCTACTCCGCCGGATTGATTGTTTTGGCCATTCCGGCCGCCTGGGTGAGTCCCGCCGTGCGGATCGGCCCTTCGTTCAGCTTGCCCTTGGCGGTGTCCGCCGGGCGGCCCATGAGCCGGATCAGATAAAACGTGCCGGCGCCAAACACCGCAAAATAGACCACGATGAACGACAGCAGCGATGCCCCCACCGCCGACGCCTCAAGCGGCGAGGCGGATTGGGCCGTGGTCAGCAGACCATAGACAGTATAGGGCTGGCGGCCAACCTCGGTGGTGATCCACCCGGCCAGAACGGCGACAAAACCCATCGGCCCCATCGCAATCGCAGCGCGGTGCAGCCATGGCGACACGTACAGCCGCCCGCGATACCGTTGCCAGACGCCGAACAACGCCAGACCCAGCATTGCCATTCCCAGCCCCACCATCACCCGGAACGACCAGAATACGATTGCCACCGGTGGTTCCAGCTCATCCGGAATGGTATCCAACCCGTCCAGCGGCGCGTTCAGGTCATGCTTCAGGATCAGCGAGCTGAGCTTGGGGATTTGGATCGCATAATCGATGCGCTTTTCCTCGGGGTTGGGAATGCCGAACAGGATCAGCGGCGCGCCGTCGGGGTGACTGTCGTAATGCCCCTCCATCGCCATCACCTTCGCTGGCTGGTGTTCCAGCGTGTTGATGCCGTGGAAATCCCCGGCGACAATCTGCAACGGCGCGGTGATCAGCACCATCCACATCGCCATGGAAAACATCAGCCGCGCGCTTTTGCTGGTGCTGTCGCGCAGCAAGTGCCAGGCGCCCACTCCCCCGACCACCAGCGCGGTGGTCAGATAGGCCGCCAGCACCATGTGCGTCAGCCGATAGGGAAAGGACGGGTTGAACACGATTGCCCACCAATCCTCGGGCACAAACTGTCCCACGTCGTTGATCGCGTAACCGGCCGGTGTCTGCATCCAGCTGTTCACCGACAAGATCCAGGTGGCTGACATCAGCGTGCCGACCGCCACCATCAATGTCGCAAAAAAGTGCAGCCCCGGCCCCACCCGTTCACGCCCGAACAGCATTACGCCGAGAAACCCCGCCTCAAGGAAGAAGGCGCTCAGCACCTCATAGGCCATGAGAGGACCAAGTACCGGTCCGGTCTTGTCGGAAAAAACGCTCCAATTCGTACCGAACTGATAGGACATGACAATGCCCGACACGACGCCCATGCCGAAGGCAACGGCAAAGATCTTTTTCCAGAACAGAAAGACCTTCAGATAGATGTCTTTCCCGGAGATCAGATGCAGCCCGTTCAAGACCGCAAGGTAACTGGCAAGGCCAATGGAAAAGGCCGGAAAGATGATGTGAAAGCTGACAGTGAACGCAAATTGAAAGCGTGCAAGGTCGAGGGCTTCGATTCCGAACATGATCATGCTCCTATATCACTGATGTGAAACATAGGTGGCTGTGGCGCGGGCGAAACGGCTGTGACGCGGTCCTGTTGTCGCAGGGGCGTGGTTTTCACGTCACGGCGACGGAATTCGATGCGACCGAGCCGCGAATCCACAGGCGGCGGGCAGCGGCTCTGGCTACACCGGGGAACCGGCGCGCCTTGCCCTTCTGCTCGGGGGCGGGTGTGTCGGCCCCTGTCTGCCAACAGGTGAGGGCGCCCCGCGAGAGGCGCCCTTTTTTATAAGTTACAGCGCGAGGTTGGGGATGATCTGCTTTTTGCGGCTCATGATGCCGGGCAGCACAACCGTGTCGGCATCGCCACAGGCGGTCGCAAAGGATCTTTCGGCCAGCTGTTTCACCAGGGCATTGGGCACCAACAGCGTTGCCTCTTCGTTCAGAATGTCGACAACAAACAGAAGAACCTGATCGACGCCATCCTCGGTTGCCACGGTCTGCATCGTTTTCATCAGGCTGTCCTTGCGGTCCAGAACCATCTTGGGCGATGTCGTTTCCAGGACCGAAATGCGAAACGTCTTGCCGCCCACGCCATATTCCTTGGAATCCATGCGCAGCAGTTCGGCATCGGAAAACCGCGACACGTCGGATTTGGCGGCGAACAGTTCTGCCGCATGACCGGGGATCGAAACGCCCAGATCGGCGGCCAGCTGCTCGGCCAGCGCGCGATCGTGGGCGGTTGTGGTGGGGCTGCGGAATTCCAGCGTGTCCGACAGGATGCAGGACAGCATCACACCCTTGATTGCTTCTGGCATCTTCGCGGCGTCGTCGCCCATCAGATCGTGCATGACGGTGGCGGTGCAGGCGAGGGGCCGGATGGTAATGTCGATCGGCCCCTTGGTTTCCAGGCCCCCGACCAGTTTGTGATGGTCGATAATCGCGGTTATCTCGGCGTTGTTGATGCCTTCGGGCAATTCGGCAGGGTTGTTGGTGTCGACGATCACCACGGGGGTGCCCGCTGGTACATCGGTGATGATCTGCGGCTTGTCGAGGTTCCAGTGGGCCAGCATGAAGGCGGCCTCGGTGTTGGGTTCGCCCAGAAGGCGCGGTTCAGCCGGATTGCCCAACACCTCTGTCATGTACCAGGCCCAGATGAGGGGCGAGCCTGTGGAATCGGTGTCGGGCGATTTGTGCCCAAAGACGAGCGTCGTCATGTGGTGGTCCTTCGGATGATTGCAAAATTGAGCCGCTTATAGGCGGGGTCACGCGCCGTGTCACCACCCCCGTTTTGCCGCTGACAATTGTGGCATGTGGGGCTATGACCACGATATGTCCGCCCCTCGCGAAACCGAATTGTACGACCCGGTCAAGACCTTCCTCGAAGGCCAGGGATACGAGGTGAAATCCGAGGTGGGGACCGTTGATGTGGTTGCCATGCGCGGAGACGAACCGCCGGTGATCGTGGAACTGAAAACCGGCTTTACCCTGACGCTGCTGCACCAGGGCATCGCGCGGCAAGGGTTGTGCGATGCTGTCTATCTGGCGGTGCCGCGTCCGAAGGGCGTGCAGGGGCTGCGGCAGTTGAAGGGCAATGTGGCGTTGTGTCGGCGTTTGGGTCTCGGGCTGATCACCGTCCGGCTGCGCGACGGGCATCTTGAGGTGCATTGCGACCCCGGCCCGTATCAGCCGCGCAAGTCGGGGCCACGTCTGGCCCGGCTGCTGCGGGAATTTGCACGGCGGGTGGGCGACCCCAACACCGGGGGGGCCATGCGGGCAGGGCTGGTCACCGCCTATCGACAGGATGCAGTGCTGTGCGCCCGCCACTTGTCCGATCATGGCGCCAGCAAGGGGGCGGCGGTCGCGCGGGCCACCGGGGTTGTGCGGGCGACGGCAATGATGCGCGCCGATCATTATGGCTGGTTCGAACGGTTGGAACAGGGCATCTATGGCCTGACGCCAAAGGGCCGCGCCGCGCTTGACGCCTTGCCGCACCGATTGAAGGAGTGAACTGGAATGGACCCTGAACGCCTGTCGGCCCTGTTGTCGCTGGACCCTGAAGATCGCTATTGGCACACGGTCGACCGGGTGGCTGAAACCGGCGTGCTTTGGGCGCTGCATGGGCCCCAAGGGTGGTGCACGCCAGTGGCCCCCGATGGTTTTGAATATCTTCCGCTCTGGCCGGATCGGGCGCTGGCGCAGCTTTTGGTCGATCTGTTGTTTCCGGGTCATACGCCCACTGCAATCACACTGGACGAATTTCGCGGCGACTGGATTGATGACCTCGAGCGGGACAATGTGCGCGTCGGCGTCTTTCCCGACAGTGAGGGCCTGTTCTGGGACACCGGCGCCTTTGCGCTGTACGATGCCATAGACGAGGCGCTGCAAACCCGGATATGAACGCCCGGCGCGATTCATGCCACTTTCTTGGGGGTGACGGCGCGTGGCGACACCACCCGCGCGCGCCCCTGTTCCTTGGCGGCATACAACGCTTCATCTGCCACTTTCATCAGGCGCAACATTTCGTCGCCATCTTCGGGATAAGTGGCCACCCCTGCAGAGGCGGTGATCCGGGGAAGGCGCACACCACCATGGCTGACCTCGATGTGCGCCACCTTGTCGAGGAAAGCGGCGGCGCGTTGCACGGCGTCATCGTGCGACACGCCGCTGCACAGCACCACGAATTCTTCGCCGCCGATCCGGCAGGGGGCAAAGTCGCCGACAAAGATCGAGGCCAGCAGTCCGCCAAATTCGCGCAGCACAATATCGCCCGCGTCATGGCCGTGGTCATCGTTGAACCGTTTGAAATGGTCCACATCCAGCGAAATCAGGGACATCGGCAACTTTTGGTGCCTTGCGCGGTTCAACTCTTTTTGTGATGCGTCCAGAAACCAGCGGCGGTTCCACAGGTTGGTCAGCGGATCGCGCAATGACTGATCCTGCAATTCCTGGCGCAACTGCACGTTGGCCACCGCCAGGCTGATCTGTTCGGCGCACAACAGCCCGACCTCCCACCGCTGTTGCATGAAGGTTTCTATGAAGTTCCGCGGCATGATGCTGCGGTCGAAGGCCGAAAAGCAGAGGTGCAGCAGGCCGATGGTTTCGCCTTGCGCAATGATCGGCAGGCAAAAATACGGGTGATCCTCGTCATGAACATGGCCGCAGGCGAATTCGATCGCCTTCACCCCGAAGGAATAGGCGCGCCCCCGCCGCAGTGCCCAACAATCCTCGGCGCCGATATGGGCGTGGGGTTCACCATCGCCCCATTGCGCAGCAAGTTCCAGCGTATCGCGGGCGTTGGAATAGATGTAAAGCTGTCCTTCGGCCTCGGGCAGCAGCGTTTCCATGGATTTTTTGACCACCATCAGCAGTTCATCCAGCGATTTGGCGGAATACAGCCATTCGCTGATCTGGCTCAGCAGGCGGCGTTCATGCTGGCGCTGCTGTTCGGAATCCATCATTTCGGTGGCCTGCGCCTCCATCGCCTTGCGCCCGGAAATGTCGCGTGAGATCGACATGTTGTGGATATGCCGTCCCTCGGCATCGAACAGCGGCATCAGCTTTTTCTCGACCCAGATCACCTGACCCGATTTGCAGCGATTCCTCATTTCCACCTCGACAGGCCGACGATCGTCAATCGCCTCGACCACCTGACGCGCCACGTCGGAATCGGTTTCGGCGCAGTACAACAGTTCGGGCGGAATAATGCCTGCAAAATCCTCGCGTCGATAGCCGAACAGTTTTTCGAACGCATGATTCAACCACAGCACGTTCTGATCCTTGTCAGTCATCAGAATGGCGTCGGTGGTGTGTTGCAGGATCAGGTCTGCGAAATATTGTGTCAGGTCGTCCGGCAATTTCTCGGTCATGGCGGCGCGTTCTCGTTGTTTCGCTGATGGTGCGAAGGGCAACACCCGTTTAACCCCTTAAAGATTAACAATCCTTTGCGCCCGACTGCCCCCGCCCGTGCCTGTGCGCGTGATTTTGACGTGGCCGGTGGTTGACAGCGCAGATGCCATCGCCTAAATCCAGGGTATTGGCACTCGAACGACCTGAGTGCTAACACAAATGAAGCTGAACCTGAGGAGCGTTCAAAATGGCATTCACTCCGCTGCATGACCGGGTACTGGTCCGCCGTGTCGAGTCGACCGAAAAGACCAAGGGCGGTCTGATAATCCCCGACAGCGCAAAAGAAAAGCCCGCCGAGGGCGAAGTCGTTGCTTGTGGCGCTGGCGCGCGCAAGGACAGCGGTGAGCTGATCGAGATGGGCGTCAAGGCCGGTGACAAAGTGCTGTTCGGCAAATGGTCGGGCACCGAAGTCACGCTGGACGGCGAAGAGCTGCTGATCATGAAAGAATCCGACATCCTGGGCATCATCGCCTGAGCCACGTCGTCGATTCTTTCCATCTGATAAACAATTTTCCAAGGAGTATGCTGCAATGGCTGCCAAGGACGTGAAATTCAACACCGATGCCCGCAACCGCATGTTGCGCGGCGTCAACATTCTGGCCGATGCCGTCAAGGTGACGCTGGGCCCCAAAGGCCGCAACGTGGTCATCGACAAGTCGTTCGGTGCCCCGCGCATCACCAAGGACGGTGTGACGGTCGCCAAGGAAATCGAACTGGAAGACAAGTTCGAGAACATGGGCGCGCAAATGGTGAAAGAAGTCGCCAGCCGCACCAATGACGAAGCGGGCGACGGCACCACCACCGCAACCGTTCTGGCCCAGGCGATCATCCGCGAAGGCCTGAAATCTGTCGCCGCCGGGATGAACCCGATGGACCTGAAGCGCGGCATCGACATGGCCGTGATCAACGTCGTCGAGCACATCAAGAAGGCATCGCGCCCTGTGTCGGACACCGCCGAAGTTGCCCAAGTGGGTACCATCTCGGCCAATGGCGAAAGTGAAATCGGTCGTCAAATCGCCGAGGCGATGCAAAAGGTCGGCAACGAGGGTGTCATCACCGTCGAAGAAAACAAGGGCCTCGAAACCGAGACCGATGTTGTCGAAGGTATGCAGTTCGACCGTGGCTATCTGTCGCCCTACTTTGTGACAAACGCCGACAAGATGGTTGCCGACCTGGAAGATTGCATCGTCTTGCTGCACGAGAAGAAACTCTCGTCGCTTCAGCCGATGGTTCCGCTGCTTGAGCAGGTGATCCAAAGCCAGAAGCCGCTGCTGATCATTGCCGAGGATGTCGAAGGCGAAGCCCTGGCGACCCTGGTGGTGAACAAGCTGCGTGGCGGTCTGAAAATCGCCGCCGTCAAAGCCCCCGGTTTCGGTGACCGTCGCAAGGCCATGTTGCAGGACATCGCCGTTCTGACCGGTGGTCAGGTGATTTCCGAAGATCTGGGCATGAAGCTGGAAAACATCACCATCGACATGCTGGGTTCGGCCAAGAAAATCTCGATCACCAAAGACACGACCACGATCGTTGACGGTGCCGGCGACAAAGCCGAAATCGAAGCCCGCGTGGCCCAGATTCGCAACCAGATCGAAGAAACCACCAGCGATTACGATCGTGAAAAGCTGCAAGAGCGCGTGGCCAAGCTGGCCGGTGGTGTTGCCGTGATCCGCGTTGGCGGCATGACCGAGATCGAAGTGAAAGAGCGTAAGGATCGCGTCGATGACGCGCTGAACGCGACCCGCGCTGCGGTTCAGGAAGGCATCGTCGTTGGCGGCGGTGTGGCCTTGGTGCAAGCGGCCAAGTCGTTGGACGGCCTGAAAGGTGCGAACAACGACCAGGACGTTGGCATTGCGATCGTGCGCAAGGCGCTCGAGGCGCCGCTGCGTCAGATCGCCGAAAACTCGGGCGTTGATGGTTCGGTCGTGGCCGGCAAGATCCGTGAATCCGATGATCTGAAGTTCGGTTTCAACGCCCAGACCGAAGAATATGGCGACATGTTCAAATTCGGTGTGATCGACCCGGCCAAGGTGGTGCGTACCGCACTGCAAGACGCCGCCTCGATCGCCGGTCTGCTGATCACCACCGAGGCGATGATCGGTGACAAGCCTTCGAAAGATGGCAACAGCGGCGGCGGCATGGGTGACATGGGCGGCATGGGCGGCATGGGCGGCATGATGTAATCATCCGCACCGGATGTGATTTGGGAAAGGGGGCCTTTTGGCCCCCTTTTTCGTTTGGGCTGCGCGCTCAGGCGGGCGAAATTTCGACCCCCGGTCGCGCGCCGCCCAGATCCTGAAACGCCAGTTGCCGACAGGAAAACACCAGGATCTGTTGGTCCTGGGCGACGCGGGTCAGGGCGGTGAACATCCGCACGATCCGGTCGTCGTCGGAAAACACCAGCGCATCGTCCAGCACGATGGGCATATGCCGGCCCTGACGCGCAAACAGCCGGGCAAAGGCCAACCGTGTCAGGATTGCGATCTGTTCACGGGTGCCGCCCGACAGATCGTCGATCTGTTCGGCATCCTGCCCCCGTGTCAGCGCGCTGGGCAGAAGGCTGCCCGCGTCAAAGGTCAGCGCGGCGTCGCGGTGCAGGATCGACAGCAGCGGTTTCAGCTCGGCATGGACCGGGCCGAAATAGGTGTCCTGGGCCGCTGCACGTTCAGCCTCCAGCGCGTTGTGCAACCGGGTCAGCGCGGCCACCTTGCGCGCCAGTCGCGCCTCGGTCGTGCGCGCGGCGTCCAGTTGGCCGCGCAGATCATCGCGCTGTTCCTCGATGCCGCCGCCGGCCAGGGTGCGGATCTGGGCTGTCGTGGCGGCCAGACGTTCAGCCACCTGGGCGCGCTGGCGTGCGGCGGCGGTGACTGCCTCCTGGGCGCGCTGCACTTCGGCCTCGGTGGTGGCCAGATCGGGGGCGTCGGCGCTGAGCTGCGCCAGCGCCGCCTCGGCCTGCGCCAAAGCTTCGGCCAAAGCGGCTTCGCTGCGCAACAAAGCGGCACGGCGCGGCGCATGGGTGTCATCCGGGCCCGCCGATGCGCGCGCCTTGTTGCGCGCGTCGGCGGCAGACTCGGCGGTGACGCGCGCCTTGATTGCCGCCTCGCGGGCTTGGGTATGGTCGTCCGCCAAGGCGCGCAGCCTCTGGTTTGCCGTTTCCTGCGCCCCGCGCGCGGTCTCTTGCGCCGCCTGAAGATCCGCCATGGCGGGCAGCGGGGCCGCGTCGGCAGCGCCAGCCGTCAGCGCCGCCTCGGCCCGGGCGGCGTGCAGGGTGGCCAAACCTTCGGGCGCAAGGGTGTTGGCCACGGCATCGGCCAATTCCGACTGACGTTCCGCCGCGGCCCGCTCTGCCGCAAGGTGGCGCGCCGCCCCGATGGTGTCAGCCCCCGCTTCGGCCAGCACAGCGTCACGCGCCGCGATTGCCTGCGCCAGAGCCTGTGCCGCATCGGCGGCGCGGGCCGGCGCACGCACTGTCATCCGCCCGATGCCGGGCAGGTCAATCTGCGCCGTGCCGTCCAGCGTAATGGCCTGATCGCCCGCCACCGATGCGCCGTTCAAGGTGATACAGGCCGTACCGTCATAGATAATGTGCAGGGTTGTAACCTGTGCCGCCTGTGCCGCTTCGCTCTGGGCGACTGCGGCCACAGCGGCCTCGGCCCTTGCCAGCCAGCGGGCCGTGGCGCGAGAGGCCTTCATCCGCGCGCGCGCTGTGTCACGCTGGCTTTGGGCGGTTTCGGCCTGGGCAATTTTGCTGTCCAGTTGGGCAACCGTCGCGCGGGCCTGGCGCGCCGCATCCTGACGGCGGGCCGCGTTCAGCGTGGCCTCGGCGCGGGCAAGGGCGGCGCGCGTCTGCGCCTCTGTCGCCTTTGCAGTTTCGACATGGGCGCGCAGGTGCGTGGCCTCGGCCTCGGCCGCCTCGGCCGCTGTCTGTTTTGACGCGGCACCGGCTTGGGCGGTGGACAGCAGGGCCAGCGAGGCGAGAAAACTGTCCAGATCCGACCGGGCGGCCTTGGCCTGTAACGCGGCGATGTCGCGGTTTTGCCGGGCGGTGCTGACCTGCCCGGCGTGGGCGCGCGCGCTGTCCAGCGTCGCTGTCGCCTGGGCCAGCGCGCGGTCGCGCCGGTGTTTCGCCTCAGGGTGGTCCAGCCGGGCCAACAGCGCCTCGTCAGACCGGCGTTGGGTCAGCGCCCCGTTCAGGGTTTCCACCTGGGCTGACACACGGCCCAGTTCGACCTCGAGCGTCTCGACCCGTTCGGCGGCGGTTTTCCAGTCACCGGTCTTGCGGCCGGTTTTGGTGCGCAACGGCTCCAGATCCTCGGCCAGGCGGCGCATCACCCTGTCCATCCGGCGCCCGCCTGTCATGGCGTCGATTTCGCCCGCAACCGAAGACAGCAGATCGCGCCGGGTTTCCGTGAGCAACGTCTTTTCCTTTGCGGCGTCCGGTTCCAGGCCCAACAGCCCCTGGCGCACCCACAACAGCCCCGCCGGCCCTTCGCCCGCACCGCCCAGCAGAGTGGCGATCCAGCGTTCGGCAGCGTCATCCTGGGCAATGGTCGCCCCGTCCGACAGCCGCAGGATGCGCGCCGTCTTGCGGGCCAGAAACCGCTTTTCCACCCGGAACGCACCTTCATCGGTTTCGATTTCGGCGGCCACCTCGACCGCGCCACCGGCATAGGGTTGCAGGGATTTCACGGGTTTCGGGCTGCCGCTGTATTTCTCGAAGAACAAGGCGTGCAGTGCGTCGAAAAACGTTGATTTGCCAAATTCATTCGCCTCGGACACCACGGTAATTCCGGGCCCGATACCAGTGATCGAGGCACGCTGGCCGGTGAATTTGCGAACATTCGTCAGATGCAGGGCGTTCAGGCGCATTCAGGACTCCAACGCATAGGCAAACAACTGCGCCAGCGCGGCCTCGGCCACGGCGCGGGTTTCGGGGGGCAGCGCGGGATCGGCTGCTTCGCGCGCCAGGGCTTCGGCGGCGGCGCGCAGGGCCCCTTGCCGGTCGATCGCATCCAGATCTGCGGTGTCATGGGCCAGCGACAGGTCGGTGAAATCGGCGCGGTGCCACAGGAAATCGGGCGCCACCTGTTGCGCCGCCTGTTCCAGCGCCACGCGCGCCAAAGCGGGCGTGCGGCCGGTGACCACCAGATCGAACAGGCTGTACGCCCGCTCGGCCAGGGGGGGCAAGGCGCGGTTGTGGGCGGCGGCGGCATCGTCGGTTTCGGCGAGGTCCAGCAGGGCGCGCCGCCACGCGACCGTGCCGGTGGGCAGGGGGGTGACGGCGGCGGGCGCGCCGGGCGCGGCCAGATCCACAAGCAACGCGCCGGGCGGGGCGGTGTGCCGGAAACTGTCCGCCTCGGGTGCGCCAGAATACCAGGTTTCAGCGCCCAGGCACAGCTGGCCATGCCAATCACCCAGCCCGAGATAGGCCAGGCCAGCGCGCCGCGCGCGATCCACCGGGATGACCGATGATCCACCGTCTTCGCTGCTGTCGAAATCGGTGACCGATCCGTGGGCCAATCCGATGCGCAGCGCGTCGCCCGTGGCGGCCCCGTCGAACCAGTCTGTCAGATCGCGCCCCGGATGCCGTTCGGCCGGTGGCGCGGGCAACAGCACGGCGGCGTCGCCCAACGGGTGCGGCGTGGGCGTCAACAGCACGGTGACATTGGCGGGCGCGTCCTGCACCACCTGGCGCCACAGTTCGGTCGCGTTGGCGTGGTCGTGGTTGCCGGGCATCACCACCCATTGCACATGGTCGGCGGCGGCCATGGCGTTCATCGCCTGGCGGATCACCGCCGGTGCCGGCGTCATCTGATCGAAGGTGTCACCGGCCAACAGGATGTGAGCCGCGCCATGGTCGTGCGCCAGGCCGCCCAGCCGGGTCAGCGCCCCGGCCCGCGCCTGGCGCAGCCGCACACGCACATCTTCGGGAAAGCGGCCAAACGGTTTGCCGAGGTGAAGGTCGGAAGAATGAAGAAACCGGATCATCGTGATCGCCTTGCAAGGCCCGTGTTTCGTCCGGGCGTGACCGCAGTTTTGCCCGCCCGCCTTGCCAGAGGGTTAACACATACCACTTGACTGCAAGGCTAGGGCATGGGCGCGGAATTGCGAAGGGGCAATCGCGCCTGTCTCTGCTGACGGTTCAACCGCGCCAGATGTCCTTGTGGATCATCACATCGGCATTGGGATAGCGTTCGCGGATGGCGCGGCGCAGCGCGGCGCCGATCGCATGGGCCTGTTCCAGGGTCTGCGCGCCGTCCAGTTCGATGTGCAGGTTGACGAAGGTCACGCTGCCCGCCGTGCGGGTTTTCAGGTCGTGAAACCCATAGACACCCGGCCAGCTGCGGGTCATCCGTGCGATCCCTGCGATCATTGCCGGATCGGCGGCGCGGTCCATCAGCGCATGCCAGGCACCGCCGCCGATGCGCAGCGCGCCAACGGCCAGCATTGCCGCCGCGCCCAGAGCAACCACAGAATCAATCTGCCCCAGGCCGAATCGCGCCGAAGCCCAAAGCGACAGTATTGCGCCGAGGTTCGGGATCAGGTCGGCAAGATAGTGCAGCCGGTCGGCCATCACCACACGGTTGCCGGTCTGCGCTGCGACCCGTGCCTGGTACATCACCAACGCCCCCGTCAGCACGATCGACAGCAACATCACCGCCATCCCCGCGCCTTCCGACACCAGCGGCGCGGGATGCCCCAGCCAAAGCCGCACCCCCGCTGCCGCGGCGATGACCCCGGCAGAGATCAGGATGAACACCGATTGACCCAGGGCCGCCAGATCCTCGGCTGAGGTGTGGCCGAAAGCGTGGTCTTCATCGGGCGGGCGCGCGGCATAGGTCACGGCGGCCAGCCCGCCAAGGGCGATCATCAGATCCACCCCCGAATCGGCCAACGATGCCGCCACCGACAGCGCGCCTGTCTGGGCAAAGGCCCACAGCTTGGCCAGCACCAGCACCGCGGCGACACTGACCGAGGCCAGGATCGCAGACTGGTTCAAACGCTTGGTCTGGGTTGGGGTGCGGGTCATGCGGCCGTGCTACAGCGTTGCGGAAAATATGCGGAACATGCCTTGCCGGATTTCATGTTCCAGCGCAGCCAGAGGCGCCGAACCTTCGGTTCAAGCTCATTGCGCAATTCTCTAGCGCTTGCACCGCTGCCGTGCAAGCGCGTCGGTCACTGCCAGGTTTCCTCGGGCGCGACCCCCCACAATGCGGCCTTGCGCACCCAGCCCTTGTATCCATCGATGCGGATCCGGCACCAGTCCGGCGCACATTCCGACAGCCGTGCCACCACGCCCTTTTCCACGATGGCCACGACATTTGCGTTCGGGTCCGGCCGGGACAGCACATTCACCTGATCGGCTTCGATCAGCGCCGTGCGTGCCCCCGACAACAGCGAATAATGCACCCATCCGCCTGCACCGTCATGGTCGCGCACCTGGCGCCAGTGGCCGAATTCATTGGTGATCTGCAACGGCAGATCCTTGCGCTTGTACACCCAGTCGATCCGATGGCTCAGCGACGGACCGCGCCGCACGTTGCCCTCGACCGCCTTCATCGACACGAAGCGCGGGATCGGCAGCTGTGTCACCTGGCCCTTGCGGTCTTGCGCATCGGCGCTGTTCACGGCCCAGCCCATTGTCATCAGCATCACCAGAGCGCCACCCACGGCCACCCTGAAACCTGTTTGTTTGCTTGTCATTTGCCCTGTGCCACTTTGTGATTGCTGCCCAATTGCCGGTTTTCGGCGCCGGGGTCTGTCAGGCGCCCTTGTGCCTTGCCCCGTTCCTTGCCACTTTGCCCCAAGCCGAGGCCGATGGAAAGTTTGGGAGTGTCCGCCATGCCAGCTCAGCGTCTGAGTGTTGTTGTAACGCGACGGTTGCCCGAAGTGGTGGAAACCCGGATGAGCGAATTGTTCAATGTTCGCCTGCGCACCGAAGACGCGCCGATGACCCGAGACGAGTTGGTCAGCGCCGTGCGCGAGGCCGATGTTCTGGTGCCCACCATCACCGATCAGATTGACGCGGCGCTGTTGGCCCAGGCGGGTGAGCGGTTGAAACTTATCGCGCTTTACGGCGCGGGGGTTGATCGGCTGGATGTGGCGACGGCGCGACAGCGGGGAATTCTGGTGTCGAACACGCCCGGCGTGGTGACGGATGATACGGCAGACATGACGCTGGCGCTGATCCTTGCAGTCACCCGGCGGATTCCCGAAGGGCTGGCTGCGATGCAGTCGGGCAACTGGGCGGGCTGGGCCCCCACGGCATTTCTGGGGGGGCGGCTGTCGGGGCGGCGTCTGGGCATTCTGGGGATGGGGCGGATCGGCCAGGCGGTGGCGCGGCGCGCGGCGGCCTTCGGGATGCAGGTGCATTATCACAACCGCAAACGGCTGCGCCCCGAAATCGAACAGGCGCTGGACGCCACCTATTGGGACAGTCTGGACCAGATGGTCAGCCGAATGGACATCATCAGCATAAACTGCCCCCATACGCCCAGCACGTTCCATCTGATGAACGCACGGCGGCTGAAGCTGATGAAACCCAGCGCGGTGATCGTGAATACCTCACGCGGCGAGGTGATTGATGAAAACGCCCTGACGCGCGGGTTGCGCGCCGGTGAAATCGCCGGTGCCGGTCTGGATGTGTTCGAGCGTGGCCATGAAATCAACCCGCGGCTGCGCCAACTGCCCAATGTCGTGCTGTTGCCCCATATGGGCAGCGCCACCCTGGAAGGGCGGATCGAGATGGGGGAAAAGGTGATCATCAACATCAAGACCTTCGCCGATGGCCACCGCCCCCCCGATCAGGTGGTTCCGTCGATGTTGTGATCGGGAAAGGCGGCGGGCACGTCGTCAAACCCGTGATGTCGCGTCAATCGGTCGGTCACATCACTGACCCAGACCAGCAGGCCCGACACCTCGCCGCTGGGCAGGTGCCAGGGGCGCATTGTACACTGCATCACCCGCGCGCCAAGGCACGGCACGTCCAGCGTATAGTAATAGGTGGACGAACGGCCGGACATCGCCGATTGCATATGCCAGCGGCTGCGCCCCAGATACCGCTCGGCCCCGATCAGATCGGCCATGTGCAGGTTGTCGAACCGTGACCGGCTGCAACAATGGAACTCAAGATTGCCCCGGCTGGTGCACCGGTGCCGGAAATCCCGGTCCAGAAGCGATACGCGCGACGGCTGTTCGATGATCCGGGGCGCGGCCTGCGCAAGGGTGACGCCGCGCCGCATAAGACGGTCCAGCACCTCATGTGGCTGGGTCGAGCGGGATTGGCACGGCCCATCCGAGAGCAATTCATTGCCGCACCGCGCGATCAGATCCATAGCGATTGCCAGATCACGCTTGCTGCGGCTGCGGCGGGCACGGTGCAGGAAGAACTCAACCTTGGTGCGCAGTTGGTCGGTGCTCTCAGGATCGTGACGTTCGATACTGTCCATCAACGCGGCCAATCGGCGTGTCAGCGCGACACGTGTTTCCAACGTGACGTCCCGCACCAAGGACTGGGCCAGTCGGGCCTGTACCAGGTTGAAATCAGCGATCAGTCGTAAAAGTCGCATACTTTTATTCTGCCAGCCCCCGCAGCAATTTGCATCACCGGATTGTAAAGAAATGGCTGTGTTGCCGCAAGGTAAGGTAATGGAACCAAACGCACGTTGCAGTGTTGAAAAAAAGAATTAACGCAAACAGGAGTGAGAAAATGAATTGGGATCAAATCGAAGGCAACTGGAAAATGTTCAAAGGCAAGATTCAATCCAAGTGGGGGGATCTGACCGATGATGATCTGGATGTTGCCGAGGGCAACCGCGAACAACTGGAAGGCAAGATTCAGGAACGCTATGGCAAGACCAAGGAAGAAGCCCGCAAGGAAGTGGACAAATTTCTTGAAGACAACTGATCGGTTTCTGGCCTGACATGGCCCGGATCGCCGCGTCTTGCGGGCAAGCTGGCGAAAAAGTCCGCCGCGCTGCCTGCGGGATGACGGCAAACAGGTTCAGCCGCGCCACCCGTTGGCGCGGCTTTTGTGTGCCGCGTCGGTTTTGGGCCAAACTGCGTCGGACCACGCGCAACGCAACCTTGTACGTTTGCCACAGTGATCGCATCCACCCCCGGCAGGATTCGGCCCATGAAAACCCACGTCAAGGCTCTGGTCGTCGGCGGCGGTGCTGTCGGCACCGCGATCGCGTATCACCTGGCACGGGCGGGCTGGGCCGATGTGATGCTGCTGGAGCGCGACGAGCTGACCAGCGGATCAACCTGGCATGCGGCGGGGTTGTTACCCTATTTCAACATGTCCTATGCGACCACCCACATTCACGATTATTCCATCAATTTCTACAAGACGCTTGAGGCGGAAACAGGCCTGAATGCGGGTTTTTCCGTGGTCGGCAATCTGCGCATGGCGCAAACCCGGGCGCGGATGGATGAATACGCGCTGTACGCCGCCACCGCCGAAACCTGCGCCGTGCCGTTCGACTGGATGACCCCGGCCGAGATCAAACAGCGTTGGCCGCTGATCCGCACCGATGATTTGCAAGGTGCGCTGTACCACCCCACCGATGGCTATATAAACCCGGCCGATGTGACGATGGCGATGGCCAAGGGGGCGCGGCAGCGGGGCGTCAGAATCGAACGCAAATGGCAGGTGGATGGATACGTCTGGACCGGCGATCACTGGGATGTCATTTGCACCCGGATGTTGGAAAAGGGCGGTAATTTGGTGGCGTCGGACGAACGGCTGGTCATTCACGCCGAACATGTCGTCACCGCCACCGGCAACCATGCACAACGCACGGCGGCCTTGTTGGGCCTGAGAATTCCTGCGATCCCCGTTGAACATCAGTTCATCGTGATGGAGCAAGACCCTGCATTGGTCGCGTTCCGCAAAACCCAGCCCGAACATCCGGTGATCCGCGATGCCGATGCGCAATCCTATGTGCGCGAAGAACGCGGCGGCTGGATTCTGGGCGTGTATGAAAAGAACGCCCCGGCGCGGTTTCAATATGGCGTGCCCGACAGTTTCCGCGCCGATCTGTTCCCGCTCGATCTCGAGCGGATCGAGGCGCAATATCTGGCGATGATCCACCGCATCCCGTCCTGCGAAACCTGCGGTCTGAAGGACGATTTCAACGGCCCGATCTGTTACACCCCCGATGGCAACCCGCTGATCGGGCCGGCGCCGGGGCTGCGCAACATGTGGCTTGCCGAAGGGTTTTCATTCGGCATCACGGCGGCGGGGGGCGCGGGGCATTACCTGGCGCAACAGATGGTGAACGGCGAGGCCGAGATCGACATGGCGTCGCTTGACCCGAAACGGTTCGGATCTTGGATGACCACCGAATATGCCATGACCAAGAACAAAGAGGCGTATGAGCACGTCTACATCCTGCATCACCCGGATGAAGACCGCCCCGCCGCCCGGCCCCTGAGAACCGCCCCCTGTTACGACAGGATGGCGGCGCGAGGCGCGCAATTCGGTCAGGTGAACGGCTGGGAACGGCCCAATTATTTCGCGCCCAAAGGGTTCAACGACCACGAGTCGCGCAGTTTTCGACGCGGCGGCTGGTGGCAATTTGCGGTGGACGAGGCCCGGGCGATCCGCAACGGCGCGGGCCTGATCGATGCCACTGCCTTTGCCAAACACAGCCTGCGTGGACCCGGCGCCGCTGCCTTTCTCGACTGGTTCACCACAAATACCTTGCCCCGCGTCGGGCGAATCACCCTGACCTATGCGCTGACCGCCCAAGGCACGACGCGCAGCGAATACACCATTCTGCGCAGCGCCGAGGATGCCTTTACTCTGATTTCTGCCGGCGCATGGCAGGCCTATGACAGTGATTATCTGACCAAGGCGGTTGCAGACAGACAGGCCGATTTCGGGCCGATACAACTGTGCGATGTGACAGCGCAGTTTGGGGTCTTCGCCTTGGCCGGGCCGCGCAGCCGCGATGTTCTTTCGTCGCTGATCCGCGACCCGCACCCCGAGACGGCGCTGGGCAACAAGGCGTTTCCATGGCTGTCGGCCAGGCGGATCGAATTGGGCATGTGCCCGGTCAATGCGATTCGCGTGGCCTATACCGGCGAATTGGGGTGGGAATTGCACCACCCGATCGAGATGCAGAATTACCTGTTCGACCAGATCATGCAGGCGGGCGAACCCCATGGGCTGAAACTGGTCGGGGCGCGGGCGCAAAACTGGCTGCGGCAGGAAAAATCATACCGCGCCTTTGGCAATGAACTGGGCCGGGATGCCACGCCGCTTGAGGCCGGGCTGGACCGGTTCGTCGGCCTGACCAAGGATTTCCACGGCAAACAGGCGATGCTCGACAAAGGCATCCGCAGCAAATGCGTGACGCTGCTGATCGATGGCCCCGCCGATGCCGACCCCTGGGGGCGCGAGGCGCTTTATCATGGCACTGATCGCGTTGGTCGGCTGACTTCGGGGGGGTATTCCGTGGTGTTCGGCAAAAGCATCGCCTTGGGATATGTGCGCCCCGATCTGGCGGTGTCGGGTACGGTGTTGCAGGTCCGGATGGAACGTCAGTTGTGGACCGCCACCGTCACCGAGGACAGCCCCCATGATCCGCAAAACACCCGCATCCGCGTAGACGGATAGGCGGGGCGCAATGCCCCGCCGCGATTGTTACAGGCTTGCGTCCAGCGCGGCGATCACCGCTTGGCCCATTTCCACCGTGGTGGCCGGTGTGCCGTCGCCCGCCTGCATCAGATCGGCGGTGCGCACACCATCGGCCAGCACCTTTTCGACGGCCTGTTCCAGGCGAGTCGCCTCGTCGCCCTGATCGAAGGAATACCGCAGCGCCATTGCAAAGCTCAGGATGCTGGCGCAGGGGTTGGCCTTGCCCGTGCCCGCAATGTCGGGGGCCGAGCCGTGCACCGGTTCATACAGCGCCTTGGGCCGCCCATTTTCCATCGGCGAGCCGAGCGAGGCCGAGGGCAACATCCCAAGGCTGCCGGTCAGCATCGCGGCCAGATCCGACAGCATGTCACCGAACAGGTTGTCGGTGACGATTACGTCAAACTGTTTCGGCCAGCGGGTCAGCTGCATCGCGCCGGCGTCGGCGTACATGTGCGACAGCTCGACATCGGGGTATTCAGCGTCGTGAATTTCGGTCACCACGTCGCGCCACAGCACGCCGGATTCCATCACGTTGGCCTTTTCCATCGAACACACCTTGTTCGACCGCTTGCGCGCCAATTCAAACGCCGAACGCGCCACGCGGGCGATTTCGGATTCGGTATAGCGCTGGGTGTTCAGGCCCACCCGCTCGTTGCCATCCTTGAACACGCCGCGCGGTTCACCGAAATAGATGCCACTGGTCAGTTCACGCACGATCATGATGTCGAGGCCCGACACGATTTCTTTCTTCATCGACGAAAAATCGGCCAGAGCATCAAAACACTGGGCCGGGCGCAGGTTGGCGTACAGGTCCATCTCCTTGCGCAGGCGCAGCAGGCCGCGTTCAGGCTTCACGCTGAAGTCCAGCTTGTCGTATTTCGGCCCGCCCACGGCACCCAGCAGCACGGCGTCAACCTGTTGTGCCTTTGCCATCGTTTCGTCGGTCAGCGGGGTGCCATGGGCATCATAGGCCGCGCCGCCCACCAGATCCTCGGACACATCAAAGGTCAGACCCCGGTTCGCGCCGAACCAGTCGATGACCTTGCGCACTTCGGCCATCACTTCTGGGCCGATCCCGTCGCCGGGCAGGATGAGGAGAGAGGGGTTGGACATCGCGTGGCTCCTTGCAATTCGTTGCCGGTGGCCTAGCGCGCGCCGTGACAGGGGTCAAGCTGACACGCTGGTCCGGTCAATCTCAACCGCCAAGCGCCAGATCGACCCAGACAAGGCGATGGCGCGATGCGCCGGTGCCGCCGTCGCCCAGCAAGGCCGCCAAAGGATCACCCGGTTCCGGCCAGAACACGCCCGCCCTCTGCACGCGCCAGTGGGCCGAGGGCAGGATGTAATCCACCCGCAGATTGCCCGGATCACCTTCGCGGGCATCGGGCCAGTCGACGGTGTCAAGGGCAGGATCGCCGCGGTGGTGCGCGTTCACCCCGCCATCGCGCAGCGCGGCCAGCGGCGCACCGGCGCTTTTGGGCTGCGGGTCTTGCAACCGCGAATCGCCCAACAGCAGGGTCAGGGCATCGGGCCGCCCGTCGCCATCCACCGGGTCAAGGTTGGCATCGCCAACAATCACGAAGGGGCTGTCGGGCGGTGCGGTTTCAAGCGCACCGTCAAGATAACGCAGCCAGAACGCCGCTTCGTCATGGTTGCGCCGGCCGTTGCGGTCTTCGGGGCCGTCGAACACTGGGGGCGTGGCGTGCCATGTCAGCAGATGAAGCGCGGTGCCATCCGGCAGGCGCAGCGCGACATCCCAGTGGGCAACCGACGCCAGCCGCTGAACCGACAGGCCGGGGCTGTCGCGGGGCGGTATGGCGCCGGGCAGATCGCGCCACAACAGGCCGCTGAAATCGCGGCTGGCCGCTGTGTCGATCGGCAGGGCCGACAGCACCGCCATACCGCCCTGACCGGCAAACCGGCCAAAGCCCTGGGCATCGCGCGGCTCGCCCAGACGGCCGTTGCCGTCCATGTCCTGGCCGGTGGCCCTGCCAGTGTTGGGTCGCAGGGCAAAGTGATGGGGCAGGGGATGCCCCGCCGCGCCAATCAGGCCGGCCAGAGCGCTCAGCGCCAGACCGTCGTAATCGTAATCGACGCCTTGCAGCACCAGAACATCGGGGGCGACCCTTGCGATGATCCCGGCCACCAGTGCCGCCTGTTCGTCGCCCTTACGCAGATCGCGCAGCAACAGGCCCGGCCCCGCGCGCGACAATTCGACGTTGAAGGTGGCAATACGCAGGGTTTCGGCCCGGGCCGGTGCGGCCAACCCCATGGCCAGTGCACAGCCAACGATCAGACAGGCAGAAGGCCGACGTCGCTGATCGTGGTCTGCTTGCGCTTTTGCGTAATCATTTGGGCGATCCGCGCCATGGCAATGCCGCGCATCAGCAGAGAGGCGGGAAAGAAGGCCCAAGCGGTCACCGTCCAGATAAGGGTTTGCGGGCTGGCGTGAGAGACCGCGCCGAGCAGGTTTGGCGCCGAGGATACCACCGAAGGCATGAGAAAAGGCAGCAGAATTCCCAGAACGATGTTGATCGACGCGTCGCGCCGCAGCCGCGACACAACCTCGCCCCCCGCTGTTGGGTCGAAGGTGGGCAGGTTGGTCCAGACATTGAAGCTGCCGTTTTGCAGCGGCCAGCCGCTCCGCCAGACGGCGACGCCGAACACCGCCAGCGAGATCATTGAAATCAGATAGGCAAGGCAGGCCAGTGCGCGCAGCACGTCCAACTGGGCCAAAGGCGCGTCTTCGGGCAACATGAGAACCACAAGACGCACGGGGCTGTACGCAAAATCGAACACGCGGGCGAACAGGTTGCCGACAGACTGGATGAACTCGGCCAGAAGCGTCGGGCTGGTCTGGCCCTTCATGACGACCGACAACAGGAAAACCGTCAGAAACAGGCTGGTGAACCGGATCCGGTTGAACGGTGGCGCTTCGCGGAATTCAAACAGGCATGGATAGGCTGAGTTGTATTCTAACACCGTCAGCACGCCCGCGGACAGCGCCAGCAGCATCACCACCTGCGCCGTGTCAGGCGACACACCGGGCAGCAACAGCGCCGGCGTCGTTATCAGCAGCGCCACCAGGAACCCCCTGAGACAAGCGCCCAAAAGCCGCGAAATCACTGCCATTTACCCTCAACCTGGACGGATGCGATGCGATGCCGCGCCCTTGTTCCAAACTGTTGTGCCACTTTGTGGCGGTCTGCCTCAATCTTGCCCAAGTTTTGCCCACTTTCACGTCGCTTCTCAACGTCTTGTTAAACATGACGAAAACTTTGGGTCTTTTGAGGGTGCAACTGGTGCGTCTTTGCATCAATGTTTCGATAAAAAAAAGGCAGCCCTCGGGGCTGCCTCAAGATGTTGTGGATGCGCCCGAACCGGGCACAAACGGTCAGACCCAAGGGCGGCTTTGTGCGGCCTTGGCTTCGAACGCGTCGATCGAGGCGGCTTTTTCCAACGTCAGGCCGATGTCATCCAACCCGTTCATCAGGCAATGTTTGCGGAAGGACTCAACCTCAAAGCGGATCTGTTCGCCGTCCGACGTGGTGATGACCTGATTTTCCAGATCCACGGTGATGCGGGCGTTTTCGCCCTTTTCCGCGTCCTTCATCAGGATATCCACCTGGTCTTGCGGCAGAGGGATCGGCAGGATGCCGTTCTTGAAACAGTTGTTGAAGAAGATGTCGGCAAAGCTGGGCGCGATGACGCAGCGGATGCCGAAATCCTTGATCGCCCAGGGGGCATGTTCGCGCGACGATCCGCAGCCGAAATTTTCACCGGCAATCAGGATTTCCGCATTGCGATAGGCCGGTTTGTTCAGCACGAAATCGGGCCGTTCATTGCGGTCGTCATCATAACGCATCTCGTCGAACAGATTCACCCCCAGGCCGGTGCGCTTGATCGTTTTCAGAAAGTTCTTGGGGATGATCATGTCGGTGTCGATGTTGATCATGTCCATTGGCGCCGCAACGCCGGTCAGCTTTTCGAATTTTTCCATAATGTACTTCCTGGTTTAGGGTTGGGCGGCGTGTTGGTCTTGACGGCGCATGAAGTCCGCGAACAGCGGGACGGTGAACGCAAGATAGCCGTGCTCGGCACTATAGATCATGCCCTTGTGAATGATGCTTGCCCGGCTGGGGCCAAGGGAACGGGTACTTCGGTTCATGGCCTTGGCGATGTCGGCAATAGGATATGGGCCGTCGCCCAATTTTGCCATAGCGGCAACAAAACTGGTTTCTGCCCGTGTCAGCCGGTCCATGCGCACCTTGAAGAAACCTTCGTCCAGCGAGGCAAGAACGGGTTCATAGGCAATATCCACATCGTTCAGCACAATCATCGGATCGTTTGAAACGTCCCATGCCTTTGAGCCCCATTCCTGAATGAAGAACGGATAACCGCCTGTGATGTTTACGATTTTCTGAACCGCATCGTCGGCAATCTGCGCGCCTTCGTTTTCGATGGGGCGCTGGATGGCAATAGACGCGGCTTCGCCGTCCAATGGGCCGATAGAGGGATAGGTAAAAAGCCGCTCGGCATAGGATTTCGCTTCACCGGCAAGACGCGCCACCTGGGGCAACCCTGCCCCTGCGAAAACGATGGGATAATCCGATTGCGAGACCCGGTGCAACGAAACGATCAGCGCCGAAAGATCAGTGGGCGACAAATACTGCACCTCATCAATCAACAAAAGCCATCCTCGCCCTGCGGCCTTGGCGGCTTGGCCAAGGGTCTCGAACAGATCCGGCAAATCGAACTGGATATCACCGCTGTCGGCCAGCCCCGGTTCAGGGCCTGTCGCCCCTTCGATGCCGACGCCGATGCCACCGGCCTCAATCTTAAATGCTGAAGCAAAGTTTTGCAGGCCGCGCAAACCTTTGGTTGCGATATGCTTTGCCGCCACCACGCCGGACAAGGATCGCATCGCCTTACGCATTTCGGGAACGATCAGGCGGGCGAGGTTTGCATCTTCGGGGGCCTCGATCCGCGAAACCAACAGCCCTTCGTCCGCGCCGATTTTGCGAAACTCGTTCAAAAGCACGGTCTTGCCCGTTCCACGCAGCCCCAACAACATCATGGGCCGGGCGTGGCGGTTCAGCATGGCGCGGCGGCAAATCGTGGTTGCGGCCTCAATGATATCGTCACGGCCTGCCAATTCTGGCGGTCGCCGCCCCGCGCTGGGCGCGAAGGGGTTTCTCACTGGGTCCACGATGTTACTCCGACTAGGATAACCTAGCATAGTATACGGAAATTCCCTATACTATGCTAGGTATCGATAGGTTTTACATCATTTCCCGCACATCGGTCAGGTGGCCGGTCACTGCCGCCGCCGCCGCCATGGCCGGGCTCATCAGGTGGGTGCGGCCGCCGCGGCCCTGCCGGCCTTCGAAATTGCGGTTCGACGTGGCGGCGCAGCGCTCGCCGGGTTCCAACTGATCGGGGTTCATCGCCAGGCACATCGAGCACCCCGCAAGGCGCCATTCAAACCCGGCGTCGATGAACACCTGGGCGATGCCCTCTTCCTCGGCCTGGGCGCGCACGAGGCCCGAACCGGGCACCACCATGGCGCGCATCCCCTCGGCGATCTTCTTGCCCTTCAGGATGGCGGCGGCGGCGCGCAGATCCTCGATGCGGCCGTTGGTGCACGACCCGATGAACACGGTGTCGATCTTGATCTGGTTCAACGGCGTGCCCGCCGTCAGACCCATGTATTCCAGCGACCGCTTGGCCGCGTCCACCTTGCCGCCCTTGAAATCCTCGGGGGCAGGCACGGATGCGGTGATCGGCAGAACGTCCTCGGGCGAGGTGCCCCAGGTGACCACCGGCGCGATGTCTTCGCCGCGGATCGTGATCACCTTGTCCCAATGGGCGTCGTCATCGCTGTACAGGGTTTTCCACCAGGCCAGCGCCGCCTCCCACTGGGTGCCTTTCGGGGCGTGGGGGCGGCCCATGCAATAGGCGAATGTCTTTTCATCCGGCGCGATCAGACCGGCCCGCGCGCCGCCCTCGATGGCCATGTTGCAGACGGTCATCCGGCCTTCCATGCTCAGGTCGCGAATCGCCTCGCCGCAGTATTCGATGACATAGCCGGTGCCGCCGGCGGTGCCGGTCTTGCCGATCACCGACAGGGTGATGTCCTTGGCGGTGACGCCCGGCGCCAGCTTGCCGGTGATTTCCACCTTCATGTTCTTGGATTTCTTCGAGATCAGCGTCTGGGTGGCCAGCACATGCTCAACCTCACTGGTGCCGATTCCGTGGGCCAGCGCGCCAAAGGCCCCATGGGTGGCGGTGTGCGAATCGCCGCAGACCACGGTCATGCCCGGCAGGGTCCAGCCCTGTTCGGGGCCGACGATGTGCACGATCCCCTGACGGATGTCGGACACCGGGTAATAATGTACGCCGAAATCGCGGGCGTTCTTGTCCAGCGCATCGACCTGGATGCGCGACTCGTCGTTGTCGATATGCACGTCCCGGCCCGGCGTGGTGGGCACGTTGTGATCGGGCACGGCAATTGTCTTGTCCGGGGCGTGCACGGTGCGGCCTGCCATGCGCAGACCTTCGAAGGCCTGGGGGCTGGTCACTTCGTGCACCAGATGGCGGTCGATATACAGCAGGCAGGTGCCATCCTCGGCCTCGTGGGCGATGTGGGCATCCCAGATCTTGTCATACAGTGTCTTGGAGGACATGTGCGTGTCTTTCGGTGTTGGGTAATATTGGGGAGGATCGGGTTTGGAAAAGGCAATGCCGCCCGCTCAGAGGCTGGCCAGCACCGTCAGCGATGCGCCGAAAAACCGCCAGGGCAGGCGCGCGCGATCATCCATGTCGAAAACCTGTGTCATATGCGAAGGGATACAATGGGCAAGGTTGTGTCGCAAGATGATTAGGCGCGCGGTGCCGCTGCACGGCGCAGCCGGTCGTTGATCGCCGCACCCAGGCCGGTGTCGGGAATGGGCGATACGGCGATGTGCGGCGCGCCCAGATCGTCAAGGCGGCGCAGATGGCGGAACAGGTTCGCCGCCGCCTCGGCCAGATCGCCGGTAGGTGACAGGTTCAGGTCGGCGTGCACAGGGCCAAAGCCCAACAGCGTTTCACCAGGCGCGGGCGTGGTCACGTTCAGCCGCACCGTGCCACGGGGGGCATAGTGCGAGGCCAGTTGTCCCGGTGCCGTCACCTGTGCGCCATCGCCGGGCCGGGCGAGCGGCGCGCCCAGAAAGGCCCCGATCGTTTCGGCGGGCAGGCCACCGGGGCGCAGCAGGGTTGCCACCGGATCGAAACCGACGATTGTGGATTCCAGCCCCACGCCGCAGGCCCCGCCCTCCAGCACCGCGTCGATCCGCCCGCCCAGCCCGTTCAGCACATGCCGGGCCGTGGTGGGCGAAACCCGCCCTGATGGATTTGCCGAAGGTGCCGCAATCGGCCGCCCTGCCGCGCGCAACAGGGCGCGGGCAAGCTCCAGGTCAGGGATGCGCACCGCCACCGTATCCAGCCCTGCGGTAATCAGCGGCGAAAGCCCCGCCCCGCCGCGCAGCGGCAGCACAAGGGTCAGCGGCCCAGGCCAGAACGCGCGGGCCAGGGCCAGGGCACGCCTGTCCAGAACGGCAAAGCGATGCACATCCTCCAGATCGGCCAGATGCACGATCAGCGGGTTGAACCGGGGCCGCCCTTTTGCGGCAAAGATCGCAGCGACCGCGCGGTCGTTCGTGGCATCCGCACCCAGACCATAGACGGTTTCCGTCGGAAAGGCGACCAGCCGCCCCGCCACCAACAGGCGAGCGGCGGCGTCCGGGTCGTGCAGGATTTGGGTGGCGATCAGGCTCATATCCGGTGACGCTGCGTTTTGACTTGTCGGGTCACGCCATGCGGCCCAAGTTAGCGTCAATGCCTTAGTCGCACGCGCCGAAAATGCCAAGCGCACCCTGTTCGAACCCTGGAGACTCTTATGCCCTACCGTGCCCCCGTCCGTGACTTTGCCTTCCTGCTGGATCATGTCGTCGGGCTGGATCGGGTCAGCGGCACCGCGCTGTTTGCCGAGGCAACAGGCGACGTGACGCAGGCGATTCTGTCCGAAGCGGCCAACCTCAGCGAAGGTGTACTGGCCCCTCTGCAACGTCCGGGCGACACGCATCCTGCGGTTCTGGAAAACGGTGTCGTGCGCACCTCGCCCGGTTTCGCGCAGGGGTATCGCGCGATTGCCGATGGCGGCTGGATCGGCATGGCGGCCAGCCCGGACCACGGCGGCATGGGCTTGCCCATGGTGCTGACCACGGCAGTGAACGAAATGATGTCGTCGGCCTGTCTGTCGCTGCAACTGAACCCGCTGATGACCCAGGGCCAGATCGAGGCGCTGGAACATCACGCCAGCGATGCGCTCAAGGCGCTGTACCTGCCGAAACTGATTTCGGGCGAATGGTGCGGCACGATGAACCTGACCGAACCCCAGGCGGGCAGTGATGTGGGCGCGCTGCGCACCAAGGCCGAACCGAACGGCGACGGCACCTATGCGGTGACCGGGCAAAAGATTTACATCTCGTGGGGTGACAATGATTTTGCGGGCAATGTGTGCCATCTGGTTCTGGCCCGCCTGCCCGACGCGGTGCCGGGAACCAAGGGAATTTCGCTGTTCATGGTGCCAAAGTTCATTCCCGACGCAAATGGCAATCCGGGCCGGCGCAACGATTTGAGCGCCGTCAGTCTGGAACACAAGATGGGCCTGCACGGCAGCCCCACCGCGGTGATGCAGTATGACGGCGCCACGGGCTGGCTGGTGGGCCCCGAACATGGCGGCATGGCAGCGATGTTCACGATGATGAACAACGCCCGCCTTGGTGTCGGTGTGCAGGGCATCGGCGTGGCCGAGGCGGCGTATCAGCACGCGCTGGCCTATGCGCTGGGGCGCAAACAGGGGCGTGCGGCGGGCACCGGCGCGATCGTCGAACATGCCGACGTGCGCCGGATGCTGATCACGATGAAGGCCGAAACCCAGGCCGCGCGGGGCATTGCCCTGTTCTGCGCCGTGGCCATCGACATGGCCCGCGCCACCGGCGGCGCCGAATGGCGCGCCCGCGCCGCGTTGCTGACCCCGATCGCCAAGGCGTTCGGCACCGATGTCGGCATCGAGGTGGCACAAATGGGTGTGCAGGTGCATGGCGGCATGGGGTTCATCGAGGAAACCGGCGCCGCCCAGTATTATCGCGACGTGCGGGTGACCGCGATCTATGAGGGCACCAACGGCATACAGGCAATGGATCTTGTGGCGCGCAAGATGATGGATGGCGGCGAGGCGGCGTTCCATCTGCTGGACGAAGTGCAAGAACAGGCCGAGGCCGCCCGCGCCGCCCACCCCGATCTGGCCACGGCGGTGTGGAACGCCGCCGAGACTCTGCGTGAAACCACCGAATGGCTGGTCGGGCAAGACATCGAGGACCGGTTCGCCGGGGCGGTGCCGTATCTGCGGGCCTTCGCGCGGGTGCTGGGCAGCCATGTTCACCTGAAATCCGCCGTGGCCGGGGATGGCCCGCGCGTTGCACTGGCCGACTTTTATATCCGCCGGTTGCTGCCGGAACATACTGGCCTGCTGGCGCATACGCGGGCCGGGGCGGCGGGGCTGTTCGCGCTGTCGCCCGACGATCTGGCCGCGTGATGGAGGGTGGGGCTCCCCTGCGGTATCCTTTCGAGGTGCCAGCACCCGGCGCGGCGGTCGAGGTGGCGCCCGGGGTGTTGTGGACGCGCCTGCCGCTGCCCATGGCGCTGGACCATGTGAATGTCTATGCGCTGGACGATGGCGATGGCTGGTGCATCGTGGACACCGGATTTGACAGCCGCAAAAGCCGCGCGGTGTGGGAAACCCTGTTGTCCGGCGCGCTGGCGGGCAAAGCTGTGACGCGGGTTCTGGTCACCCATCACCACCCCGACCACATCGGCCTGGCCGGATGGTTTCAGGCGCAGGGGGCCGAACTGATCACCACGCGCACCGCCTGGCTGATGGCGCGGATGCTGGTGCTGGACGATCAGGATCGCCCGACGCGCGAAACCCTGACCTTCTGGCGCGGCGCGGGGATGGACCGCGCGGTGTTCGACCAGCGGGCGGGCGAGCGGCCGTTCAACTTTGCGGATGTGGTGGCGCCGCTGCCGCTGGGCTATACCCGCATTGTCGAAGGTGACACCCTGCGCATCGGCGGGCGCGACTGGGCCGTGCGCATCGGCAACGGCCACGCGCCGGAACATGCCACGCTGTGGTCCGGCGATGGCATCGTTCTGGGGGGCGATCAGTTGATCCCGTCGATTTCACCAAACCTTGGCGTCTACGCGACCGAGCCTCTGGCCGATCCGGTCGCCGACTGGCTGGAGGCGTGCGAACGGCTGTCAGCCTTTGCCACCGACGATCAGCTGGTTCTGCCCGGTCACAAGCTGCCCTTTACCGGGTTGCCCACGCGTTTGCGGCAGTTGATTGAAAACCACCACGGCGCGTTGGAGCGGCTGGCCGGGTTCCTGACCCAACCCCGCACAGCCACCGAATGTTTCAAGGTGATGTTCAAACGTGACATCGGCCCCGGTGAATACGGCCTCGCCCTGGTCGAATCCTATGCCCATTGCCAGCATCTGTGGCACGCGGGCCGCGCCACGCGCAGCATGGGCGATGATGGTGCATGGCTGTGGCAAGCGGTGCCCTAGGCCGCGCTGGGCAACCCGAGGTCGCGGTATTCGGCGGCCAGCCCGGTCAGCACCAACAGCCGGTCAGGTGCGACACAGCGCCAGCGCAGCCCGTCATCTTCCAAAGGTTCCGAGGCAATGGCGCGCCCGCCGTTGTCCAGCGTGTCGGACAGATACAGCGAAGGGCACTGTCCGTCGGACGCATGGCGCAGGGCGAAAAGCGATGCACCGTCACCGAACACACAGGTCAGCCGCACCGGTCCATCGGGCGTGTCCTCGCCCAGATCGGCCAGCGTGGCACTGAACGCGGCAACCGGATCGTCGGCCAACCCGTGGGACAGCAGCGTCAGGAACAACAACTCTGAATCCGTGGTGCCGCGCCGATGCTGGTACAACGCATCGGGCAGCGCCGCCTCAAGCCGGCGGCGGATGCGGGCGATGTGGGGCACCTGGCCATTGTGGCAGAACGCCCAGTTGTCATAGGTGAACGGGTGGCAATTGCTGCGCGATGTTTCGCCAACTGTTGAAGCGCGGATATGGGCAATGAACAGCGGGCTGCGCACCATGCGGCACAGCGACAAAAGGTTGCCGTCGGCCCATGCGGGCAACACGTCGCGGTACAGCCCCGGCTGGGTGATACCGTCCTGATACCAGGATATGCCAAATCCGTCGCCATTCACCGCCAGCTTTGCCTCGGTCGCATGTTGCGACTGGCACAGCAATGAATGGGTGGGCCGTACCACGATATTTTCCAGAGGAATGGCGGGGCCTTGATAGGCGGCGATGCGGCACATCGGCGGTCAGTGGGGCGAACGGTTTTCGATCCGCGCGTGCAGCTTTCGGATGGTGCGCGACGCGGTGGTTTCGCACAGCGCCGGGATCGCTGCATGAATCAGCGCAGCCCCCGCAGCAAAGGCCAGCGTGCCAGCAAAGGTGGCGGCAAAACGCATGTGTTCGAAATAGGTTTCGTCCACTGTCCGGGGGTGATTCAGGAAAATGCGGTCGAGGGCGGCTTTGGGCATGGGGGTTCTCCGTCAGACTTACGTTGCGACAATAGCACCCGGCGCAGATGGAAGTATCCCAAATAATCCTGTACTTTTGATAAAATACGGGACATCATCCCAGGATATGCACAAACTCGATACATCTGATTGCCGCATTCTGCGCGAACTGCAACGTGACGCCACCCTGTCGATGGACGATCTGGCCGAGCGTGTGCACCTGTCGCGCAATGCCTGTTGGCGACGGATCAAACAGATGGAGGCTGCGGGGCTGATCCGCGCCCGTGTTACGCTGTTGGATCCGGTCTTGCTGGGCTGTCCGCTGTCGGTCATCGTGCTTGTGAAGACCTCGAACCACGATGCGGACTGGATGGCGAAATTCGACGCCGCGGTGCGCGCGATGCCGGAAATCGTCGGGGCACATCGCATGTCGGGCGATCTGGACTATGTTCTGCGGGTGCGTGTCGCCGACGTGCCCGCCTATGACCTGTTTTACAAGGCGCTGATCGCCCGCGTGCCGCTCAGCGACATTTCCGCCGGTTTTGTCATGGAGGATCTAAAAGAAACCACCGCCTTGCCACTGCCCCCGGTCTGAAGGGGCATGTGGCGATTTTTGAGTATTTGGACAAAGAAGAAACACTGTGCCCCTGCACGCCGACCCCGCAAGTTCAGGGCCACCGGACGGCGCGAACAGGCGGTTTCCGCTGCACGCTGCCGTGCCGTGCCCGCCTGCGGGCCGGACCGCAGCGATCAGCGTGTGGGCCGGCCGTCATTCACCAGAACAGCCCGTCCCTCCAGCGTGGTTTGCGTCAATCCAACAGTCGAGATCACGTCCAGCGTTCCCCTCATTCCGGCTTCGTCGGCCAGAATATAACCGTCCATGGTGACGTCGAGAGTTTCGTTGCGATCGCCCCAGTCCAGCAGACCGCTGCCGGATGTGTTCAGGCGGCCGCCATCCTGAGTTCCGGCGAGGTGTACGCTTCCGCCGGCGCGTGCGCCGCTGCGGTCGTAGAAATCCCACATCGAGGCGGTCACGGCGTCGCTGCCGAAATCGACAGTCACTGCCATATCGGCAATCAGATCGGGATTGCCCGTGACGGGTGCCCGGCCGTCGCCCTCAAACCCGCCTTCCGGACGCAATGCCGCAACGCCGTTGAAGGTGGCACTGCCAGACGTGCGCAGGGCGTGGCCTTCAAGGGGTTTGTACATGAAGAATTGCCGATCAAGGGCCGCATATTCTGCATTCAATGCGTCGCGCCCCGGTTCATCAATCTGCCCCGCTGCTGGCCCGATCTCTGGCCCCGCGCCACCGCTGCCTGTGCATCCCGCAAGGCCAAGACCAAGAAGGATTGCAGCAATAAGGGGACGTGTTTCGCAAAATTTCATTCCGTTGCTCCTGTTTGCAAACCTTCCGGCAACTGCATTGCCGTGGTGTGGCGTGCCGTTGGATTGGGGCCCAAGATTGACGGAATTCTGGCAAAAGGCCGGATTTGCGAAAAATTGGCGCGACATGTGCATCCGGGGCATTGCTGTGCCGCCGCTTTTGAACGGAATGATCGAGCGGCGGGTGTGAAAATGCACGCGATCTGGGTCGTGACAGGGCGGGTGGAATGGTCTATTCGGTATTCAACACAGCGTATGAGGAGCCACAGCCATGGCACAACACAGGCCCGGAACGATGGACATCAAGGACAAGGAAAAAACCTTCGCCGCGTTCGTGACACTGACAACGCGGGTGGTGATTGGCATCATCGTTTTCCTGATCTTTCTTGCGTTGGTCAACGGCTGAGGCGGCGCGCGTGATAGTACGGCTGTTTGCCACGTTGGCGCTGATCGCGCTGGCAGGATGTACGGCCGTGTCTGTGGTGGCGCCGATGGAAGAGGTGCAACGCCGCGCCTATGCCCATCCGGGGCCGACATCGTTGACGCTGTATACGGTGATCAACAACCGCTCGGGCGCCGGGGCACATACCGCCCTGATGGTCAGCGGCAGCCAGAGGGTGCTGTGGGATCCGGCGGGATCTTTTTATCATCCCTATGCGCCCGAGCGGAACGACGTGCTGTTCGGGTTCACCCCCAACGTGCAGGCGGTTTACATCGACTATCACGCGCGCGAAACGTTTCGCATCGTTGAGCAGACGATAGAAGTGCCAGCCGACGTAGCCGAACGAGCGCTGCTGCTGGTTCAGGAACAAGGGGCGGCCAGCCAGGCCACATGCTCGATCACCACGACGAACATCCTGCGTAAACTGCCGGGGTTCGAAGGGTTTCCCGCCAGCTATTACCCCGTCAAGACGATGCAGGCCTTTGAAAAACGCACCGGCGTGACCGGACGCACGATCACTGACCACGATGCCGATGACAACCATGGCGTGCTGATACGGGTCACCCGGCCGAAAGCCCCCGCCGAAGGCTAGGCCACCACGGCTTGTCGAGTTGCAATGCGCGCCGCCCGTCGTCATATACAGCCCAGCAGCGCGACAGCCGCAGGAGACGTGATGACGACCTATCTTGAATTCGAGAAACCGCTTTCCGCCATCGAAGGCAAGGCAGAAGAGCTGCGCGCCATGGGCCGGGCGAACGAGGGTACGGATGTCGAAAAAGAGGCCGCCGCGCTGGACAAGAAGGCGGCCGAAATGCTGGCCGAGATGTACCGCACGCTTAGCCCCTGGGCAAAGTGTCAGGTGGCGCGCCACCCGAATCGTCCGCATTGCGGTGATTACATTGCCACGTTGTTCACTGATTACACGCCTTTGGCGGGAGATCGGAACTTTGCCGACGATCACGCCGTCATGGGCGGGCTTGCGCGGTTTCACGACCGCCCCGTCGTGGTGATCGGCCATGAAAAGGGCAACGATACCAAGACGCGGCTTGAACGCAACTTCGGCATGGCCCGCCCCGAGGGGTATCGCAAGGCAATCCGCCTGATGGATCTGGCCGACCGGTTCAACCTGCCGGTGATTTCGCTGGTCGACACGCCGGGTGCTTTTCCCGGCAAAGGCGCCGAGGAACGCGGCCAATCCGAGGCGATCGCGCGCAGCACACAGAAATGCCTTCAAATCGGCGTGCCGCTGATTTCGGTGATCATCGGTGAAGGCGGGTCAGGTGGGGCTGTGGCCTTTGCCACCGCCAGCCGCCTCGCGATGCTGGAACATTCGATCTATTCGGTGATTTCGCCCGAGGGTTGCGCCAGCATCCTGTGGAAAGACGCCGAAAAGATGCGCGAAGCCGCCGAAGCCTTGCGCCTGACCGCGCAGGATCTGAAAAAGCTGGGCGTGATCGACAAGATCATCCCGGAACCGCTGGGCGGTGCCCAACGCGATCCGGTGGGCGCCATGGCGAGTGTGGACAAGGCGGTGACCGGGCTGCTTGGGCAACTCGACGGCATGTCGCGCGATTCCATCATCGCAGAGCGGCGGCAAAAATTTCTGGCGATGGGGGCAAAGGGCCTGGCCGCCTGACCTGCGCCGATGCTAGCGGACAGGCGGCGGCAGTGCGGTGAAACCCGCCCCGGCCATCAGCGCATCGGACCGCGTTTCAATCATGCGTTCAAGCTGTGCCATGAACTGTCCCTTGGGCAGGCCCGGCGGGATTGGCGACAGAAATTCGACCACCGCGATGCCCGGCTTGCGATATACGCCGCGCTTTGGCCAGAACACGCCGACATTGCAGGCCACCGGCACGCAGGGCTGTTGCAACTTTTCGTAGAGAACCCCGGTGCCCATCTTGTACGGTCGGCGCACACCCGGTGCCACGCGGGTGCCCTGGGGATAAATCGTGAGCTGTCCGGGGGCGCCTGAATCGGCCGCCACGTCGCGCACCATCTTGGTGATTGCCTGCCCGCGCTTGCCCCGATCGACAAAGACACAGCCGATGCGCCATGCGTAAAGGCCCAGAACCGGCGCCCAGATCAATTCGCGCTTGGCAATGAACCGGGCCTGTGGGAGGGCGGTGAAGATCATAAGAATGTCGAGGAACGACTGGTGCTTAGCCGCCACAAGGGCAGGGCCAGTGGGCGGGGTGCCGCGCACCTCGCAGCGCAACCCGATCATCCAGCCCGCTGACCACTGCACATAACGGCAATAGCTGTTGCAGCCAGCATAGGCGCCGGCGCGCGACACCGCCGCCCAGGGCAGAAACACCAAAGCCACCACAGGCATCGCCACATACATGTTGATGTTGAACAACAGCGAGCGCAGCCATTGCAGGGCATATCGCATCAGGTGATCTCCTTCAAAGCGCGCAGTGCGGCAAGTCGGGTGGACCAGAACGCAATGACCGCCGCAAGGGGCGGAATGACCAGCGGCAAAATCCACCCCGCCCCGGTAAAGCCGAGACCGGTCAAGAACCCTCCGGCCGGATCGGCCTTGGGCAACAGCGCGATGGCGGCCATGCCCAGCGCCGTACCCCCCGCCGCGCCCGACAGCGCGCGCAGGGTGAAGCGGCGCACAAAGGCCCGCGCGATGTAGCTGTCGCGCGCGCCCACCAACCGCAACACCCGGATCACCTGGGCATTGGCCGACAGGGCGGCATTGGCGGCCAGGGTGATCATCGCCACCATGACACCGCCGATCAGCGCAAGGCTGACCAGACCCAGGGCGTTGATCCGCCCCGCCGCTGCGACCAGCGGCCGGCGCCAACGTGTGTGATCGTCCAGCACGCCACCCGGCGCTTCGGCCCGCAGGCGCAGGCGCAATCCTTCGGCGTCATAGCCCGCGGGGGTTTCGATCACCTCGATCAGTTGCGGGATCGGCAGGGTTTCCACTGGCAGATCGGGGCCGAACCACGGCGCCAGCAAGGCGCGCTGTTCGGCGGGATCGAGGGCGCGGGCACTGGCCACGCCCGTGGTCTGGTTCAGCACCCGCAATGCAGCGGCGGTCTGAACCGCCACCTGATCTTGCGGGGCAGAGATCCGGATGGTCGAGCTTTGGGCCAGTTCGCCCGCCCAACGCTCGGCCAGCCGTGCCGTGGCAAGCGACAGCGCAAGGGCAAACACCCCGAGAAACGCCATGGCTGCCGCTGTCAACAGTGTCAGCTGCGCGGTGAACCCGGTGGGCGGCACGGCCCGGTCGGCGCGCGGATCGCCTTTCAGGATCGCCACAACATCGGTCAGTTTTTTCACAGATCCGCCCCTGCAAGTTGCAAACGCCGATCCTTGATCCGCAACACCCGCGCCGCCACCTGCGACTTGGCCTGGCGGATCAGGTTCAGATCGTGGGTGGCCACCAGAATCGCCTTGCCCATGCGGTTCAGTTCCACCAGCAGGGTCAGCAGCCGCAGCGACATCTCCCAATCCAGATTGCCTGTCGGCTCATCCGCCAGGATCACGTCGGGCGACATCACCACCGCCCGGGCCAGCGCGGCGCGCTGGCGTTCGCCCCCCGACAATTCTGGCGGCAAGGCGCGCAACTTGGACGCCAGACCGACCCAGCCCAGCAGTTCACGCATTTCCTCCATATGCGCCTCGGTGCTTTGGCCCGAAACTGTCAGCGGCAGGGCAACATTTTCCAACAGCGGCAGATGATCGAGGAACTGGCAATCCTGGTGCACGATCCCGACCCGGCGGCGCACCATCGCCACACCGTCGCGCCCGATGTCGCGGGCCGGGCGCCCGAACAGCGTGACCGTGCCCTTGGTTGCCAGCAGTTCCATATAGCACAGCTTCAACAGCGTGGATTTACCCGCACCAGACGGGCCGGTCAGGAAATGGAACGATCCCGGCGCCAGCCGCAGCGTGATGTCGGACAACAGGGCATCGCCGCCATAGCTGTAACTGACATCGTCCAACTCGATCACGTTTTGCCCCCGATGCCGTCTCAGGCGATGTCTTGCCCGAGAAGTGGCGGTGTTTCAATGTTATCACGTGCGAAAGTGTTTCTTTTGGCGCAAGGTCTTGATGTTCGTGAACTGGCGGTGGAAATGTTAACGGACATTCGTGGTTAATTGACGAGGGGCCCGCAATGCGGCTGATATGTCCGAATTGCGCAGCGCAATATGAGGTGGATGCCTCGATGATTCCCGCTTCGGGGCGGGATGTGCAATGTTCGTCTTGCGGTCACACCTGGTTTCAGCCGCCGGAACAGGCCGGGCCCGCCGTCACCGACCAGACGGGCGTGCCTGTGCACGACCCGGCATCCGATGTTTCGGTCCCGCCCGACGTGACACCTGCGGTAACGCCAGACGCCGAACCCGAACCTGAAACCGGCGTTATACCCGCGCCGCCGCAAACCGCCCCCAAGCCCCGCCCGATTGATGATGCGGCGCTGGAAATCCTGCGGCAGGAGGCGGCGCGCGAAGCAGCCGCGCGGCGCCGCGAAGCGGGTGGAGCGTTGGAATCACAGCCTGATCTGGGGTTGGGCGATCCTGCCGGGGCGCAAACGCGCGCGGCTGCTGCCAAGGCGCGCCTCGCCCGTCTGCGCCAGCAGACCCCGGAAACGGAAGCCCCCGAAGACGCACCCCCGGTCAAAGCCACCAGCGGCGCGTCTGAACCCGCAACAACCGCAGCATCGCGGCGTGAGCTTTTGCCGGACATCGAAGAGATCAACTCAAGCCTCACGGCCACCGGCGAACGCCATCCGGGCGATGCAGTTGATGACGTGGTTCATGAGCGGCAGGCGCGCCTCGGGTTTCGGCTGGGCTTTCTCACTGTGCTGCTGGCGATGCTGGTGTTGATGCTGATTTATCTGGTTGCGCCCCAGCTCGGCTTGGCTGTGCCGGCCCTGACGCCGCTGCTCGACAGCTATGTGAACTGGGTGAACACCGTGCGCGACCTGATCGACGCAGCCTTGCTTTGGGCCGTCACGGCGATGGGCGGCAACCCAGCGCCCTGAACCAGACGCTGCGCCTGCCGTCAATGCACAAAAGGTCGCCCTGTGCCACGACACTCTGCACATTTGCAAGTCAAGGCGATCAGAACCTGTCGAGCAGCCGCTTGAGATATTCCAGTTCCTGATCCGGTCGGTTTTGTTCGCCCGACCGGCGGCGGATTTCGTCCAACAGTTCCTCGGCCCGGCGATACACGTCATCGCCCTGCAACAGGTTCTCGTCTGTGCCCAACTGGCCTTGCGACCCGGCTTCACGGCCCAGCGGATCACGCTGGCGGCCCTGGGCATCGCCGCTGGTGCTGGCCTGGCCCTGGCCACCCTGCTGTTGTTCCTGTTGCGCCATCGCCTCGCCAAGGTTGCGGATGCCTTCACGCAGCGCCTCCATCGCCTGCGACTGCTGGTCCAGTGCCTCGGCGTAATCGCCGTCGCGCAGGGCTTGCTCGGCACCGTCCATCGCCTCACCTGCGCGGCCCAGCGATTCGCGTGCGGCGTCGCCTTCGGGGGTGCCCGCGCCGGGCAGGTTGTTTTGCTGGCGGTTCAATTCGTTGCGCAGTGCGTTCTGACGGTCGGCCAGACTTTGGCCGGGTTGCTGCCCCTCGCCGGGTTGCTGGCCTTGGCCGGGCTGTTGACCCTGACCTTGCTGCCCTTGGCCGGGTTGTTCGCCCTGTTGCCCCTGTTGCCCCTGTTGTTCGCCCGGTTGACCGGGGTTGAACTGTTCCTGAAGGTCGCGGAATGCCTGATCCGACAGGCCCTGTTGATCGCGCAGGGTGTCTTGCAAATCCTGCATCGCCTGATCGCCTTCGCCTTGCTGACCCTGGCCACCCTGGCCTTGGGTCACCTGCATATTCTCCATCATCTGCTGCAACTGATCCAACAGCGCCTGGGCCTCGGCCATGCGCCCCTGCTCCATCAACTCCTGGATCCGGTCGAGCAATTCCTGCAACTGGCCGGCGGTAATTTCCTGCATCTCGCCTTCGGCCTGTTGCTGTTCGCCATTGCGTTCGGCGTTTTCGGCCAGCTGGCGCATATAATCCTGCATCGCCTCGCGCAACTCGTCCATCAGGCCGGCGATTTCCTCGTCGCTGGCGCCATTCTTGATCGCCTCTGACAGGCGGTCCTGGGCGCGGCGCAGCCGGGCCAGCGCATCGGCCAGATCGCCATATTCCAGCTGTTCGGCAATGCCCCACAGCGCCTCGGCCACGTCTTCCTGTACCTCGGTTGACAGCGACGCCAACTCAAACCCGGCTTCAAGCTGGCGGATCGCCGTGCGCAGTTTCAGATACACTGCGTTGCTGCGGAAAATGTCATCGGGCGAATGCGATACGGCGCGCAGGATCTGTGCCACCCGCCCCGCATTTTCGCGTGCCCACAACAGATCGCGCCGCTGTTCGATGATGGCCTTGGCCAGCGGATCAAAAAACCGCAGACCCCCCAGGTTTTCGCCGAAAGGCGCGCCTTGGCCGGTCTGGCCCACTGCGTCTTCGACCGAAAAGCGCAGGGTGACGGGCATGTTTGCCCAGGGGTGTTTGCTGAAATTGTCGGTGAGGAAGTCCTCGAATGCCGTACGCTCACCATTGAACGGCATTGGCAGATCCAGCACGATGGCATCGCGGGGATCGGGGGCGGTGGTCAGGCCATGACGCCGATCCAGCGCAGCAAGATCGAGCGTGATCGTGGCGGTGCCGCTGACAACACCGTAATCGTCGCTGGCAACGAAGGGCTGGCGCAGGGTGCCGTCTGCCTTGCGTTCGGCCGGGCCGGCGGCGGCGACATCGGGCCGGGCATCGGGCAGCATAACGATTTGCCACTGCCGCCCGGTGGGACCGTCGATTTCAACCGTGCCGCTGTGCTGCACCTCGAAGGTCTGGCCCAGCTGTGCGGCGGGCGGCGCGGCGGGGTCGGGGGCGCGGCCCGACACATCCTCGGACAGGCGCAGCGCACCGACTTCGCCATACAGGCGCAGGGTGATGCGGCTGCCTTGAGGCACGGTGACGGTTTCGTCGGAGATGTCGGCCAGGTAAAGGCTGGGCTTGCCGGTATAGGCGGGTGGTTCGATCCAGCCTTCCCAGGCCGGGCCGGCGGCCAGCGCGGCACCTCTGCCGGGGGTCAACTCGCCCACCGATGCGACGCGCCAGAACGACCCGAACAACAGCGCCACGGCAAACAGCAACAAGGCGACATAGCGCAGCGCGAATGGATCGCGCGCCGCGATCCGCAGGTCAGGGCGCACCGCGCGCGCCGTTTTCACGCGTTCGGCCATTCGGGTGATGTGGGCCTGCCACACGGCTTGTGATCCGGCATCGGTGCTGCCGATGACCTGAATGTCACGCAGAGCCCCGATCGGGCGGCCGGGCAGGGTGGAATCAAGCCGCTGCAACGCCTCGGTCCGGCTGGGCATCTGAAACGCCTGCGCCCCGCGCCAGCCGAACCAGACCAGCGCCAAAGCCACAACTGCGCCGATGCCCCATACCACCTCGATCGGGGCGCTGTCCTGCAAGCCCAGCATCAGGGCGCCGAAAATCGCCAAAACGACGCTCCAGACCGGCCAGAGGCTGCGCGTGGCACGTTCAGCCACCATGCCGGCACGGGTCAGCGCCAGCGGGCGGCGCAGGCTGTCAAAGGCGGGGTGGTTCAGTGGCGTGTCCGGCATCGGCCCTCGCATACGGTACACCCCGACGCGCAACCCGCGTCAGAGCCATTCTGGTATGGTATCGCGATTGAGCATTTCGTCAAAGGTTGGTCTGGCGCGTATGACAGCGAAGTGATCGCCGCTGACCATCACCTCGGGGATCAGGGGGCGCGAATTGTATTCCGAACTCATCACCGCACCATAAGCCCCGGCGCTGCGAAACGCCACCAGATCGCCGGAGGACAGCGGCATCATCGCACGGCGTTTGGCAAAGGTATCGCCGGATTCGCAGACCGGGCCGACGACATCATAAACATGTGCCTCGATGCCCGGTGCCGGTTCGATCAGCGGCACAATATCGTGGTGCGCGCCATACATGGAAGGGCGCACCAGATCGTTCATCGCGGCATCGACGATCAGGAAATCGCGTTCCTCGCCCTGCTTCACATAGATCACCGCGCTGACCATCACGCCTGCGTTGCCGGCAATCAGGCGGCCCGGTTCAATTTCGATCTCACAGCCCAGATCGCCCAGCGTGGCCTTGACCATGGCGCCGAAATCGCGGGGCAGGGGCGGGTCGGCATTGCTTCGCTCATAAGGGATGCCAAGGCCGCCGCCCAGATCCAGCCTGCTGATGTCGTGACCATCTGCGCGCAAAACATGCGTCAGGTCGGCCACCTTGCGAAAGGCCGCCTCGAACGGGGCCAGCTCGGTCAGCTGGCTGCCGATGTGCACGTCAATGCCAATCACCTTGAGCCCCGGCAGGGTGGCGGCATGGGCATAGACGGCGCGGGCGCGGGAAATCGGGATGCCGAATTTATCTTGCTTGCGGCCTGTGGCGATCTTTTCGTGGGTCTTGGCATCGACATCGGGGTTCACCCGGATGGTGATGGGGGCAATCTTGCCCAAGGACAGGGCGACATCATTCAGCGCCTGCATCTCGGGTTCGGATTCGACGTTGAACTGTCGGATACCGCTTTCCAGCGCCAGCCGCATTTCGGCGGCGGTCTTGCCGACGCCGGAAAATACGATGCGCTCGCCCGGAACCCCCGCCGCACGCGCCCGACGATATTCGCCGCCCGACACCACATCCATCCCCGCCCCGAGATCGCCCAGCAGCTTCAGCACTGCGAGGTTGGAGTTGGCCTTCATCGCAAAGCAGATCAGGTGATCCATGCCCTCCAGCGCCTCGTCGAACAGGCGGAAATGCCGCGTCAGGGTGGCGGCGGAATAGCAATAGAACGGCGTGCCCACGGCGGCTGCGATGTTGGCCAGCGGTACGTCTTCGGCAAACAGCCGACCGTCGCGATACAGAAAGTGATCCATCAAGGCCCCTATAGTTTACCGCGACATAGCAGAGTGGCGCGCGGGCGCAATTCTTGCCGCTCAGGCCCGGCGCGACCGCAAGAACAGGTACAGCGGCAACCCGCAACTTACCCCGATGCAGAACGTCGCCGGGATGGCGATCAGGTTCAGCCATGCCTTGCGTGTCCAGGTTTCGGCCAGCACCCACAGCGTCAGGGTGATCGCCGCGATGGTCAGATCCCAGGTCAGCCCGGTGGTCGAAGCGTTGACATACCAGGCGTCGATCAGCCCCGACAACCCGGTTCCGGTCTGGTTCATGTAGGACACGAACCAGTACATCGGGTGGATCGCCCCCCAGACGGCAAGCGCCAGCCACAGCATCCGCAGCGGCGCCGTCACAGGGTGCCCGATCACAGGGTGCCCGTCACGCCGATGCGCGCCTCGCCGGTGACTGTCACGCCGGCGACGCCGGGCTTTTCCGGGGCGCCGGGGGCACCGCAGGCGGTCAGGAAGGCTGCTACGGGCAGCAAGAGAATGAACATACGCATGGGGGCCTCATCGGTTGGGCAAAGGCTGCGGGGGTGTCTGACAAGACACAACATAGCCGCCGTGCGCCTTTTGAACAGGCCGGATCAGCCCAGGATGTCTTTCCAGCGGGCGATCTGTTCGCGCACCCGCAGCGGCGCCGTGCCGCCATAGGACGTGCGCGAGGCGACCGAATTGTGCACACCCAGCACGCCGAACACATCGTCGGTGATCGCGCTGTGCACCGATTGCATGTCGGCCAGCGTCAGGTCGGGCAGGTCGCAGCCCTTGGCCTCGGCCAGCGCCACCAGCGACCCGGTGACGTGGTGGGCGTCGCGGAACGGCATGTTCAACGCCCGCACCAGCCAGTCGGCCAGATCGGTGGCGGTGGAAAAGCCCGCACCGGCCGCGGCTTCCAGTGCCTTGGTGTTGGCGGTCATGTCGCGCACCATGCCTTCCATCGCGGCCAGGGCCAGCATCAGCGAATCGGCGGCGTCGAAGGTCTGTTCCTTGTCTTCCTGCATGTCCTTGGAATAGGCCAGCGGCAGCCCCTTCATCACGGTGAACAGCGCCACCATGGCCCCCAGGATGCGCCCGATCTTGGCGCGGATCAGTTCGGCGGCGTCGGGGTTCTTTTTCTGCGGCATGATCGAAGACCCGGTGGAAAACCGATCCGACAGCGCAACAAAGCGGAACTGTGCCGATGACCAGATCACCAGCTCCTCGGCAAAGCGCGACAGGTGCATGGCACAGATCGTGGCGGCGCTCAGAAACTCCAACGCGAAATCGCGGTCGGCCACGGCATCCAGCGAATTGGCCGACGGGCGGTCGAACCCCAGCGCGGTGGCCGTCATGTGCCGGTCAATCGGAAAGCCGGTGCCGGCCAGGGCCGCTGCCCCGAGGGGCGATTCGTTCATCCGGGCGCGGGCATCACGAAACCGACCCACATCGCGGCCCAGCATTTCGACATAGGCCATCATGTGATGGCCCCAGGTCACCGGCTGGGCCGTTTGCAGATGGGTAAAGCCGGGCATTACCCAATCGGCACCCGCCTCGGCCTGTTGCAACAGCGCACGCTGCAATGCCTCGCAGCCGGCAATCGCCGCATCCACCTGATCGCGCACCCAAAGACGGAAATCGGTCGCCACCTGATCGTTGCGCGACCGACCGGTGTGCAGCCGCCCGGCAGGCGCGCCGATCACCTCTTTCAGGCGTGCCTCGACGTTCATGTGGATGTCTTCCAGGGCGGTCGAAAATTGAAAGCTGCCCGTTTCAATCTCTGACAACACCGTGAGCAGCCCTTCCCGGATCGCCGTTGCATCGCTATCGGTAATGATACCCTGCGCCGCCAGCATCGCGGCGTGGGCACGCGACCCGGCGATATCCTGCGCGGCCATCCGTTTGTCGTACGAGATCGAGGCATTGATCGCCTCCATGATCGCGTCCGGCCCGGCGGCAAACCGCCCGCCCCACATCGCGTTCGAGTTTTTGTCGGTCATCAAAAGGGCCCCGGTCATGAAGTTTCTGCTTTCTGTTGCTCTCTATATCGGGCTGAGCCTGGGCGCAAATGCCGCCGATCTGGAAACGCTGAACGCCCTGCGTGAGGGCGATATGAAAAAGCTGAATTTCCATTCCGAACCGGTGCCGGTATCGGGTGCCGTGTTCACGACGAAAGACGGCGCCGAACACACGCTGGCCGATTGGCAGGGCAAGATCGTGCTGTTGAATTTCTGGGCCACCTGGTGCCCGCCCTGCCGCCATGAGATGCCAGCGCTGGACGCACTTCAGGGTGCGCTTGGCGGTGCGGCATTCGAAGTGGTGACATTGGCCACCGGGCGCAATGCCGTGCCGGGAATCGAGCGGTTCTTTGACGAGGCGAAGATTGAAAACCTGCCGATCCTGCTGGATCCGCAGCAGGCGGTGGCGCGCGAGATGGCGGTGCTGGGCCTGCCGATCACGGTGATCCTGAACCGCGAGGGTCAGGAAATTGCCCGACTGCGCGGCGATGCCGAATGGAACAGCGCCAGCGCCAAGGCAATTTTGCAGGCCCTGATCGACGGCTAGGGCTTTGCCAGTCGCGCCACCCGGTCGTGGCAGGGACAGCTGACAAGATGGTCGTTGACCATGCCCACCGCCTCCATGAAGGCATAAACGATGGTGGGGCCGCAAAACCGGAATCCCTGATTTTTCAGATCTTTTGAAATGCGGGCCGACAAGGGCGTGAACGGCGGCACTTCGTCCATGCTGGCAAAACGGTTCTGTCGCGCCACGCCGTCAACGTAATCCCACAGAAACCTGTCAAAGCCCTGACGTTCTTCGATGGCGATCCAGGCGCGGGCATTGCCGATCGCCGCCTCGATCTTGCCCCGGTGGCGGATGATTCCCGGATTGCCCAGCAGGGTTTGCACCTCGGCATCGCCCCAGGAGGCGATGAGCTCCGGTTGGAACCCGTGAAAGGCCGTGCGAAATTTATCGCGCTTTTTAAGGATCGTGAGCCAGCTGAGCCCAGCCTGAAACCCATCGAGGATCAGTTTTTCCCACAACGCCCGGCTGTCCTGCTCGGGCACCCCCCATTCCGTATCGTGATAGGCCTGATACAGCGGGTCAGCGCCGCACCAGTCACAGCGGTTTTCCATGGCATCGCGTCCTTTTCCGGGGGTGTCGGGCATTTAAGTCAAACAAGAACAAAATGAGAATCTTCATACCTTGTTAGAACGCTTTTGACAGAGTGATGTCAGAGCCCATGGAGAATTCCCAGATGTCATCCGATTATCCGCGCAGCATTGCCGATGTAACCACGGGGCTGGACAGCCCCCTGTCCTTTGCCGTGACCGAGCGGGACCGCGACGTGCTGAATACCGTAGAACGGGCGGTTGCCAGCGGCAATGTGATGCTGGCCTATCAACCCGTGGTGCCTGCTGGGCGTCAGGACCGGCCGGCCTTTTACGAAGGGTTGATCCGCATCCTCGACAAGAATGGCCGTATCATTCCGGCCCAGGAATTCATCGGAACGGTGGAAACCCGCGAATTGGGACGCATGATCGATTGTCTTGCTCTGCAAAAGGGGCTTGAAACATTGGCGGCCCATCCCCGCCTGCGATTGTCGATCAACATGTCGGCCCGCACCATCGGGTATCCCCGGTGGATTGCGGTGATCGACGAACATCTGCGTGCCGATCCCACCTTGGGGGAACGTCTGATCCTGGAGATCACCGAAAGTTCGGCCATTTCGATGCCCGATGTGGTGCAAGAGTTCATGTCCGATCTTCAGACCCGGGGTGTCAGTTTTGCGATCGATGATTTTGGCGCCGGCTACACCTCGCTGCGTTATCTGAAGGATTTGTATTTTGACATCCTCAAGATTGATGGTCAGTTCATCCGCGGCATCGCCCACAACCCTGACAATCAGGCTTTGGTGAAGGCTCTGTTGTCCATCGGGCGCCATTTCGACATGGTGACGGTGGCCGAATTCGTCGAATCCAGCGAGGACGCCACCTATTTGACAAAAATCGGTGTCGATTGTTTGCAAGGCTATTACTTCGGCGCGCCCACAATCCGCGCCCGGTGGGAATCCTGCGAAGAGGAAAAGCGTGCCTGATCCCGTTGTGCTTTGCTTGATGAATGCCTAACGTTGCGATGTACCTGCCCGGGGGTTTGGCCCCGGGCGCGACGTAGGAACCAAGGAGGTTTTCAATGACCAATGTCGTAATTGTATCTGCGGGCCGCACGGCGGTGGGCAGCTTTCTGGGCTCTTTCGCAAATGTTGCAGCCCATGATCTGGGCGCGGCCGTTTTGGAGGGCATCGTTGCCCGCGCCGGGATCGACAAGGCGGAGGTCAGTGAAACCATCCTGGGTCAGGTGTTGACCGCCGGTCAGGGGCAAAACCCGGCACGCCAGGCACATATCAAGGCCGGCCTGCCCATCGAATCGGTTGCTTGGGGTGTCAACCAGGTATGCGGTTCGGGCTTGCGTGCCGTGGCGCTGGGCGCTCAGCACATCCAATTGGGCGACGCTGCCATCGTTGCGGCAGGTGGTCAGGAAAACATGTCGATGTCACCCCATGTCCAAAACCTGCGGCCGGGTCAAAAAATGGGTGATCTTCAATTTATCGATTCGATGATCAGGGATGGCCTGTGGGATGCCTTCAACGGTTACCATATGGGCCAGACCGCCGAAAACGTTGCGCAACAGTGGCAAATCTCTCGCGCGCAGCAGGACGAATTCGCCGTCGCCAGCCAGAACAAGGCCGAAGCGGCCCAGGTCGCCGGCAGGTTTGCGGCCGAAATCATTCCTTATACGGTCAAAGGCCGCAAAGGTGACACGGTAGTCGATAAAGACGAATTCATCCGCTATGGTGCCACCCTCGATGCGATGCAGAAACTGCGCCCCGCCTTCACCAAAGACGGAACCGTCACCGCCGCCAACGCCAGCGGCCTGAATGATGGCGCTGCTGGCGTTCTGTTGATGTCCGACAAAGAGGCAGAGCGTCGTGGCCTCACGCCCATGGCCCGCATCGCCAGCTATGGCACCGCCGGGGTTGATCCGGCAATCATGGGGGTCGGTCCGGTCAGCGCCTCGAAAAAGGCACTGGAAAAGGCAGGTTGGAAAGTCTCCGACCTTGATCTGGTAGAGGCAAATGAAGCTTTTGCAGCGCAAGCCTGTGCGGTGAACCGGGAAATGGGTTGGGCCCCTGAAATTGTCAACGTGAACGGCGGCGCCATTGCAATCGGTCATCCCATCGGTGCTTCGGGCGCGCGGGTGCTGAACACCCTGCTGTTCGAAATGGTTCGTCGTGATGCAAAGAAGGGTCTTGCAACCCTGTGTATCGGTGGGGGAATGGGCATCGCGCTTTGCCTCGAACGCTGATTGAAAGGTGGTAATGGTGACGCCTGCGCAATATAATTGCGTGGGCGTTTTATTTATGGTAATTATATTTCAACGACACCGGGAGGAGACCCTATGACACGCACAGCCCTTGTAACCGGAGGCAGCCGCGGTATTGGCGCTGCGATTTGCGTCGCCTTGAAGCAGGCGGGTTACACCGTCGCTGCGAATTATGCTGGCAATGAC